>Ga0131853_10010162_pt1 | contig 17218 bp, 14 predicted proteins | sample TergutLab28metaG_FD_92764 | JGI IMG/M metagenome (GOLD analysis project Ga0131853, IMG submission 92764) | Labiotermes labralis P1 segment gut microbial communities from Petit-Saut dam, French Guiana - Lab288 P1 (version 2) (version 2) | ecosystem: Host-associated > Arthropoda: Insects >... | reverse complement strand
CCCTTTTGGTGTATGATAAACTATTAAAGTAGGTACAGATTTCAGTTGGAGTGAATTTATACTGGGCAAACTGAAATTCATGGTGATATCGGAATAGATCACGCTGCCACATTTCACCCAGTTGTTGGTGGGTTGGTTGGGGGGGGGGGGGGGGGGGGGGCCTGGCATAGGTATGACCTCCCTATTGTGGGTTCTGTTGTATTGAATGAAGTATTGCACTCAGTATTGTTGTTGAAATGTCATACATTTGTAAGAGAGGAATTGTGATTTGTGTCAGATTGAAGATTCTGGAATCAGAGGGAAAGTTTCACCATGAGGATAGTCTTCTGGCTGATCGTTATGATGATTTTCCTGAATCTCCATCTGCATACTACCATCACTCTTCAAGGGGCGGAGGGGACTACTGGCGCCGTGTCCACTATGAACCTGGAGATTCACGGGCCATGAGAATTGAGACTGACTATGCAGGCACTACTCGCAAATATCATTCACATCAGCACAGGGCTCCGACTACTGAATATTATGAAAAGAAGAAGAAATCACATCCAGTCAGGGAAGTTATTATGCAGCGTACTGAGAAGCCATGGAGGGATGAGAGGTATACCTTTTTCTGCTTGCTTCTAATATTGTTATAGTGATTACATACAGGAAAATGAGTGAAATATCTAGCATGCATGGAGATGACAACACTAAAGAAATTTGGTTGGAACATCTGTAATAATGGGACTATGTAGGGATCATGGCATGTGTGGTAAAATGATGTTAAAAGTGATTCCTAGTTATTGGCTGTGAAAATGTGGGCTTGAAAGAACTTGCAAAGGATAGGGTCTGATGGGGGATTTTATGATGGTCATGTACCATAACTTTTGGGAATTTTATGTGGCTGATATCAACTGTACTGCAGAGTAATGTTTTTGTGATGTTAAGGTATTCTGAAGTGTCTGTACCCAGTCACAGAGGCCGTGGCGATGAATGGGCTGACCCATGGATGCGGTCCAAGTCTCCATCTGCAAGAAAAACAGGCTCTGGTTCACGCCCTTCACGGCGACAGTCTTACTCATCTGGCTCCTCATATTCGTCGTCCAGGTTAGTTGGTCAGCCCATATTAGCATGTGAATGTGAAGTATTGTTGCACCTACACATCGCTACATATGAACCCTTTGACGCAAGAATTAAATCCCTCTAAGCAATGCTGCCTGCCGGGATTTTTTACTGGGGATTTTAAATTTTAATGCTTACTCTTAGGAAGAAAAGCATATCTCATAGATTTTTCCGTCAAATTTAATGAAATAAAATTTTGCTCTCTGCTTATGAATTGGTTAATCCAGGAAAAAATGTTCACCTATTTTTATAATAAATTTATGCCTGTGAGTTGCATGCATTATATAAAATGTGTATTTGTCACATAATTGTAGCTGCTGTGTAACTTCTGTGGCACCTTGGATCACTGTTTTATCACGACACACAGTATTCACAAAGAGGGTGATATATTACAAATTTACTTTTGTGTGATATTTTGCAAAACAAGGCACCATGCACAGGCCCACGTCACATCTGGCACACTTATACACTGTGTCGTTTCTTTGGCCACAAGAAGAACACAGTCGGCAACGCAGGTGGATTGATGATTTCGCTGGCCACTGTTTGTTATGGCGACTTCTGCTGAGGCTTGTGGCTGTTTTTGTTGTTGTTGTTCTCCTTCTTCTTCTTCCTCCTCCTCAAAATAGTTTTCGAACATCGCTAGCCTCAGCACCTGATTCCGGTGTCATCAACCAGAATTTCACTGTTGGCTTCCTCCTCAAGTTTTATTTATTTTTTTTTCTGGCAATTGCTTGATACCCACAATCATCTGCTTTGTTTAGACTACTATGTTTGACACGGCACAGATTCAGAAAAGCAATACCAGTGAGATATGAATGTGTGCTACAGTGACAGCAAAACAGATCTAAAGCTAAGATGGACTGCTGTATAAAAATCTCAGCTTTTTGTGGGTGCCCAAGACGTTGCTAGATTGACGGCTGTATGTTGCATGTTACTACTCCACAACCTGTACAGATTACCCAAGCACTACAAGAGGCATGTCTGTGGGCTCTCCTGTAGCTGTAAACTTCGATTTTTGTGGATATCTCTGATTTTTTTACATTAGTTTTATCTGAATTATACAGGTACAGTATGCAAATGATAACATTTCTGGTCAAGAAAGAGTTTTAATTTCATGGACCATTGTCTATATTTCAACCCACAGTGAACTCCAGAGCAAGTGATATTCAAAGCATGCAGTGTCAGAACCGTATTAGTCAGCTGGGAAAAATGCGCAGTTATGAAGTGTCTATGTCTATATCGTTGTTTGTGGAGGGGTTTAGGAGGTGGAGGGGACACATTCTGGCTCCTGTATGAAAGCCTGACCTGAAGCATAGCGGGCAACAGCAGTTAACCGAATAGGAGTGAACAAAATTCCTCCAAACTTCGACACACTGTTTGCGATGTCTTTAGAAGTCATTTCGCTATTTAATGGGCTCACTGCGCAATGTCTTTAGAATCCGTTCAGCGTTCAAGGGTTAATTTTCTTGTGCGTATACTCATTTGTTCACACACATTGTGCCTTAGCAGTCAACATTTTGTTTCCCTTTGTCAAATTTTCCTTAGTGAACCATCTCATTTCTATAGTCTCTCATTACCTTGCTTTCAGTTTGCCTCTGTTTTTGGCTTTCCTTATTTTAATGTTCAAATCCATTGTCTATCTTACTACATGAAATAGGTATTTCACTGTATGGGCATACACAGCTTCACGATCATGCATTACATTCCTGAGTTTGGGAATTGCAGTTAGTGTCATTCTGTATAAAGGTGGTGTACATAATCAGATTTGTTGTATGCATATTGAATGGTTGAACTCATTTCCAGCTCAAGTCGCAGCTCTAGCCAATCCAGTTACAGTTCTTACAGTCATGACTCACGTTCTAGATCCCACTCTAAATCTGTATCCCATTCCCGATCACGCTCCAGTTCATGCACTCCCTTATCACGTTCTCGTCGAAAGATGAACCGGCCCCTTGTTCCAACTGCCAGAGCTGCAGAAGGATTCTCACCAAGTTTCCAGCCTGTGTCACCTCGGAAGGTTTTGAAGCAGCCATCTGACCCACGCACTTTCTCAAAAGGTAATATATGACATGAATTGTTTGTGGGACTCACCTGTACAGACAGTAAGGAAAATGTGTAGAATCTTTGCTGTTGATTATCCTTGTTTAGATTAGACTTCTGCAGTAACTGACTTGTCAAAGTTAATGAGGTATGGGATGTCACAACATATTTGATAAATCTTATGTTTTAAATTTAAGCACATTTGTGCTGTATTCCTTAATTGTTTCAGGACCACACTGTGTATGTACAGTGAAACCTCCATTAGTTGTTTCTGAAGGGATTGTAGACAGTGTACAGTAAATTTGGGAGAACGTTAATATGCATCAGAAAAACAAGTAAAAACTTAAAACTGTAAATTGACTATTTGGGCATAAAGAAATAATAAATAAAAGATAAAAGGTAAAGTGATGCCGTTACAGGCCCGGTGTGGCCCAGAGGGTGGGTAGAGGTATAGTTCTACTCTTCCATGACCGTGGCACTAGAATGGGGTGAGTGGTCAGCTGCATGCCCTGGCTGCACTTACCCCCGGAAAAGACCTGGTACACATTTTACAGGAGGCTGGGCGGGCCCCAGGGCTAGTCTGGATGGGCGGAAAATCTTGTCTCCACCGGGATTCGATTCTGGACCGTCCAGCCCATAGTCAGTCGCTATACCGACTGAGCTACCCGGCCCACAATAAATAAAAGTTAAAAAGGTAGATCAGTCCCATTACAAGCCCAAGGTGCCCAGAGGGTTCCAGGAATTTAAGGTTCCCAGATTACATGACAGTGGCCCAGGATGGTGGTAAGGATGTCAGCCTTATGCACCAGCCGCTTTTTACCCCCAGGAAATACTCCTGGTACTCATTTCTGTTAGAGGCTGAGTCGACCCTAGGGCCATAATGCAATCAGGATTATGTCAATAAAAAATTCCAATGACACCATCCGGAATCGAACCAGCGACCTTCTGATTTGTAGCACAGTGCCTTAACCACATACAGAAATAATAATCAATTGAAAAATTACTCTAATACCAGCTTGCGCATCATATTTTTCTAAAGCAGTCAGGAATTAACAGTTGTATAGTTGAAGTCTTGTGTACAGATGGAACAGTGCCAATTCCAAGTTCAGAACGTTGTGTTTGTGCTAATGGTGCACATGTACAAGAATTATTTTACAGTTCTATAACCAGCATGCACTTTGGAAACACTGGGCACTGGTTCAAGGTTATGTTTATCTTCCTCATCATATTCCTCACTGCCCCCACCCACCCACATGATCATCAAAGATCTTGTCATTACTGGAAAAGCTGTGTGTTCCAAGGTCATTATCCACAGATCATAAGAATGAAGTCAGCATCCAGAGGGCCAAGCCAAATCCAGTCTAACACAATGCCAAGCTGCTACTATGAAAAGTAGTGGTTGTAGAAGATTCGTTTTATGTTTAATGTCTGTCTCTGGGTCCATCAAGTATACAACTCTCAGTACTAGGTGATTCCTGTGACACCGCTTGCAAGGATCTTATGATGCCCTGATCAAGAGAAGAGGCTCAACACACTTGTGGAGTTTGGTGGCTAATAAACAACTTCAACATTCCTTAGAAGTAATGTATCTAGTGGATAAGTGACAGTTGTCAACAAACAGCAAGATGTTCTTACTAAGCATACCCATCGAGGCATTGAGCACCTGTAAAAACTCTATAAAAAGGGTTCCATAGCTAACATTCCATGCTTGGCTGATGCATGATGACATTTTTAAAGTACAAGTATGATTAACGTCAAGTATCATAGGCATGTTAGTGCTGCTGTACATTCCAAAAACATCACATTGCTTTAAATATTTCTTTCTCAATAATGATCATTTTGGGAATGTTGTGTGTCACGACTGAGAATTCTGACAGACTGATGTGGGAAAACAAAACTTTGTTGAATGATACATCTGATGTAATAATAATAATACATTGTTTAATTGGGAAATTTTGGTGACCTGATGGAATGAATGATAATTGCGAGATGATGATGCATATGGGAATGGCTGATAGAGGTTTCACTGAATAGTGTTTTCACTTTTGATATCTGAATTTTCCTCCCTCTACAAAGAACAATTTGAAAGGCAGTAAAATTTTTTTGAGGTAAAATTGTTAGAATAACAACTATGAAGGAAGTATGGTTTATAGTGTATGTCATGCTTGAAAAATTTGGGGTGAAAGGATTAGTTAGTACATTTTAGTTAGATGTAGTCCACTCATCAGGCATATATTTTCTTTCTTGCAGCCAGTCTGATTCAATCAGAAAAGAAAGCAGCCAGTGAACGAGCACTTCTCATGAATCCGCCAGCCCCCAGTCCACGTAAGCAGAAAGAAATACGACCACCTTCACCAGGCATGATGAGAAAGTCTGCACAGAATCCACCACCACCACCACCATCTTCAAATTCAAGGGCAAAGTTGAGCCTAGAACGCTCCAAAGCTGCTGTAGTGGCCGCAGCATTGTCTGCAAAAGTGAAGCTTCGGTCCCAGTCAAAATCATCACGGTCATCATCAGGGTCTGACTCCAGTGGGTCCAGTAGTGACTCTTCTGAATCCAGTTACTCATCGTCCTCCAGTAGCCGGGAACCTTCGCCTAAAGGTATGTTTGTATACCCCGTCTTCCTCCCATTGTTAAAGCTGTATAGCAATGGAGAAAAAACTCACTCTATGGCTTTCAGTAAGTGTATGCTCTTTCTTTTTCTTTCTTAATGATAAACATTTCATCTTGGCCATCAGAAAAAAAATAAAATTTACTCCCTTTTCAGCTGCCAGTTTTGCATTAAGATTTTTCAGCTAGCATTGCCAATTCTTCGTATAAAAATTAGTATTGATACTAAAATGTTTTGTCATTACACTTAACATTAATGTTCAGTGGTGTACATGCCCTGCCTGGTGTGTGTTTCCGCATTTTCTACTTTCAGAATTACCCGGATAATGTTCATCAACAGAGTGATCAAAAAGTCCACATAACTGTAGGAAAATAAATTTATATGTGGCCCAAAATTGGTCCAGAGAATCCACAATATGGATACACATGCAAAGCATGACATGTCATTGACCATTGCATAATTTAGTAATTGTAGTCTATGAGACTTAATTTGTATGTGAATTTCCTTGTTGTCATGTGCAGATAAATCAGTTGTATGTTTATAAAAATATTTCTGTCCCAAGATTATCCCACTCACATCTTTCAAATCAAAAGCTGTGTTCAGATGCAGAGGGATATTATTTTAAGTTCCTGAATTTAGACTCCAATGCCTACATACACTGGTATAATAACTGTATATTAAAACTTGGAATAATATTGTACTGTTGCAGCTGTGCGTCCTGCTAAGAGAATAGTAATAGATGAGAGGGAAAGATTTGCCTTAGCACAGTCCTTGAAGGTAAAGGCAATGGATGCATTGAAGGTATGTGAATGTATGCTCACAGTTGCTCAAAAACTCCAAAATTGAACTGAATACTGTTTCGTGCATTTAATTCAATACCATGTCTTGCAGCTCTCTGGGCAGAAGCAGCAGATTAAGTTGACTCTGAAAGCACCAGGTTCCACTACACTCCCTCCCAGCAATAAACGGCAAGTCACTGGTTTGCCAGAGTTACCAGAACTAAATCTTGTAAGGAGAGGTATGTATTTATAAATATGACACATTGATCATTGCTACAGCACTGTTGCTTTATAATTTCAAGTGTTACTACAGGCAGAGCAGGTTGCTGTTTAAGTGGAAATGAAATAGAAGATTTGTGGTTCTCATTTGTTGCATGTCACATAATATATCAATTTAACATAACTCTACTGCTAAAAATGTGACGAAGATTTGTGTTATGTGATCTTGTGTGCTGCCCACCTTGTGGGTAAAAGTTGCCTGACATTGCACAGCCATATTATACAGAATACTTCTGTTGGGTACATGCGACAGAACATGCAGAGTTTCTTTTAATGTTTTAATATTTGTAAAGTGAATGGATATATTTTGTCAGACACTGTTGTTTGCATATTATATTACATTCATTCATATCTGGATGCAACTTGACCTTGTCAGATTTCTCGCAACATTCGGATAAGAACAGAACCACCAATATAGATGACTGCAGTGAGAACATCATTGGCAACTTGTGGTATTTGTTTGCACTCTGTTCTGTAACATAGTTTTGGACAAATAATATTTTGCAGTTTTTCTGTCAGTCATAACATCACTACTATGTTGCATAGTGTTCTAATCCAAGAAACTTTGACATACTCTGTGTGATAAATGAAAATAAGCTTTGGCAAGTAAACTGATAAAGGTCAAGAAGCTTAGAAGTTGATAATAGTTGGAAGATCTGATGTGTAGTCATGTATATTGACAACACTAGCATTTACATTTTGAAATTTGTCATCCTTCTAAGCTGTGTTTTTTGAAACCGTAATTATTCTGATGAAAAGTACTTGCTACAATAAACACACTCATGTATGTGGAATTTGACGTTCTTATTTTGGGTACAGTGAAGATCTTGTGGGATGTGACAGTATGTAGTTGGTAGACAGGCACAGTACCGGGTTTTGGAGCAGTATGATACTTCAGTATTCAGGGTAGGATATAAGGAGGATAGTACCATTTTCTTCTGAAATGTTGGTATTTGTAAAACTACACAGAATCAGATAAAAAAAGGCACTTACCTTGAACATATATTTATGCTTCCTTTTTAAATGCAAGGTGTCATTTTGGAGATACAAAGTGAGAAAGAGTCATAAGCTGTTTTGTATTAGAAGTTCTCCATTTCTTTTTCTCTTAACTGACCTATTATCAGTGAGGAAGTTATATTAATACTTGTGAGTGCAGTCACATTGTGTTATTTCAGAACGTGTAGCCCCACCTATAGTAGTGGGCAAGAAGAGGCCAGCTGAAGATCTCACACCTTTGGAGCCCTTGTTGGTCAACAAGGTGGCTGCTATGTCAAAGCCAGCAGCTAAGAAAGCAACATCAAGGAGAGAAGAGCTGCTGAAACAGCTGAAAGCTGTGGAGGATGCAATAGCACGCAAAAGATCTAAGATATAACAGGGTGAGTCTCAAAGGCAAGATAAAAATACAATGTATTTTGTTTCATTTCTCATCTACTCAGTCACCGTCATACACAACATGTAAGTACTGTTATGTAACATACATCAACACCATTGCTGTTTAATAGTTTCACAACCATATTCGATTCATGAGTTATAAAATGTTTAATGTTGAGATGATAATGATTGATGAGTTAAGAAGATGCAGAAGGCATCAGTGGCCCATTTTCAAAGGACTATTCCAGGATTTGCAAGGGGGGGAGAGGAAAACCATGGAACATGTTAGGCAGGATTGCTGTTTCTTGTTTTAGAGTTCCTGAATAAATATGTAGTAGGAATGCTTATCACTTACAACATATTCTTCTAGAATTGCTTCTACCACGTTTATTTTGAGAGAGGTTCGTTACAAAGTTCAAATGGGCGTACAGTTCACCTGTAATAATTTTGTTCTTGCCTCTCCTCTTATGTTGTATATGGGCATGAAACTTGTTCTCTTACCTGAGTAGATGAGATTGAGGGTGTTTTGAGTGTGATGCACAGGCAGATATATGTACGGAAGACATTGGAGGGAATTGCGTTATCATCTTCACAATTTATATTCTTCACAGGAAGGTGGTAAAGTTAGACTTAGATTGGAAGAAGGTATTAAATTCAGTATTAGGCGTTTGTTGGAATATCATAGGTTTTTTGGGTTCCATGAATGGTGGCAATTTCTGGACTAGCTAAACAAATACAAACTCTCAAGAACTCTTCTCCATGCTGCTAAGCAAGAATATTATTTTGTTCTCAAACTGAGACTGGAAAGCGTTTTATCTTACATTCACTGTTGTTGAGTAAATACATTATGTAATTGATTCCTCATATAATGGCAGTCTCACATAATAATTCACCAGTTACTAATGTAGGAATGAGGAAATGAAATATGCACAGCAGTGCGTGTGTTAATAGTATAATTTAATTTCAGGAAGTATGTCATTAGGAAGAGAAATGCAGCAAGTGATCTGGAATAGAGGACAGAAGGTTACAGTATTGCCTTGTACATAGAAAATTCATTCCAGAGCAGACAGTGGACACTGCAGTTTATTGGGTTTTGTAATTATGTTACAGCCTTGTGTAGTGTAGAGAAGTGGAGTAATAATTACACTAGTAAGTCACTGACTCGAAAGACAGCACATTCAGTTTAATGTTATTTCTATTCCGCTGTACAGCCAAGGTCATAACAGCTACTTCAATGTGATGAAGTGATTAATCATATCATGCAACAAAGGCTTGGGCTTGGAGGGTACGATAGTAAAGAATGTATGAACCAATTATGGTAAAAAATATTCTGCAGATAACTGTGCTGGTTTAGAAAATCTTGTTCTCATGTTCTGTATTACTGCATCTGTTTGAAACTGTTCAACCTGTGGAAGTTAACTATGCAACCATCTTATGAAACAAACAGTTCTGATACTTAAAAAAAAGTAATTTTATTTTATATGAATGTTAAATTATAATATACATAATGTAATGAATTTTATGTTGGGTAATGGTATGCTGTATGTTGCATTCATACCAGTATGTGTTCTAATAAACTTCAAAATTACTTCCTCTGTGTAATTTCCTCTTTCATTTTATTTGATGGAATTTAAATATCAAATTCATGGTTGACTGCCAAATAATTCAGATATTTAAGTTCCTAATCCAAGGAGAGTTGACGTATTGATTGCTAAACAAAGTCTTAAGTTATTTGCAACACTTGGATCTGTTGGCACATGCATCCTACAGCCACGAACTGACCCATCTGGCTTTCATTTGTTTGGGCCCTCAAAGTAGCACCTCTATGGAAGGCACTTCAACCTATACTCTGTTGTTCAGTGTGAAATGCATGATGGTTACTGAGGTTTTTATGTTACTGCAAAGGTGCTGATTATCTTATCACACAGTGGGGAAATGCTGTACCAGATGTGGCTGTTACATTCAGTAATGGTAAAAATGTGTGCCTTAGTTGCCTCGTAATATAGCAGTACGAGTGAAAGTCTTGTGTGTTACTTGTCAGGCCTTCTTTGTATACTGCTCAAAATGCCTGGGTTGAAACCAAAAGTAAACATGGTAGATACACGGGAAGTCAAGACATGAACAGAAATTAGAGATCTGGAACTGTAGATATTACAGCAAGAATGTAAGCTTTCATCTCCCATTGCATTCAAGAGAAGACATCAGGTAAGCGGCGGAAATTACATATTCTAGATGTTGACTGTTGTATGAATTGGTAGGCTCTTTTAACTTTAACTGTGAATTACTCACCAAGTGCATATTTGCTCCCCCTAGTGGGTTTATTAGTGAAAGGAGTTAGGGCCGATTCACACTACTCGTCACGTTTTCGTCCATCGGGGAACGCCACTGTTCAGTAAAATTTTCTCATGTGTAATTAAATGGAGATGTTCACACTGACAGAACATCTCCGTCACGTCTCAGTTCTGTTCCGTCGCCATTGCTGAGCGAGAATGTTTGACGTGATGGAACGGGTCCGGACCTGTCTGTACCTGCTCGATTCTGATAATGTGAACAGTCTTACGTCTCCTCCACTACACTGCTGCCTGTTTTTGTCTTCAGAAATGATGAAAAACTAATGGAATTGGTGCGTAAATGTGAGGAATTATATGTCAAATAAGAAGTATAGTGATATTGTCTGGAAAGAAAAGTTGTGGGGACAAAAAAGTGAAGAGTTGAAAAAATCAGGTAAGTTTCAATGTTTTTTTTATTGCACATTTTGAAGTTTCTATCATCACTGAAGTTCCAATAATTAACAGATAACAGAAAATGCATTCCATGCCAGTGGGCTGCATATTTGATGGAAATAATCGCTGGCCTCCTATCATGCTCTGTTCTGGAAGGTGACTGAACATGACAGTGTGAACACTGACCATTCTGACGGAATGGAAATGTTACGCATAGTGTGAATTGGCCTTTATGAAAATACTTTATTGGACATATAGAAAAGAAAGGAGAATCTGTCACAGGACCTGCCCAATGGATGATGATCTCTTTCATTCTAACTTTAAAGAATGTTTGCCATTTTGCAGTAAATTCCTTTTACCTTTAGAATGAATTATATCAGCACAAATTATGGCAGCTATTGCAAGCTAATATAAGAATTTGCAAGTCCTCAACTTCATTTTGTCTTTGCAGATCTTGCAAACTGAACCACTAATGGTTTGTTCTTCAAGATATAGCCATTTGTTTCTCTGCGTGCAGCTTCAGCTTCCTTGGTGCCTGGCAATGTGATGAAAGCTTGCCCTTTCATCCTCCCTTCTGTCATCAGCCGCACATCAAATCTGAATTAAGGAAGGAATATAAAGAAATCAGATCAGCATATTTAACTCACATGAGATGAGTTCAGGACTCAGACCCAACAATTGTATAGGCAAAGTATTTTCCAAAAATTCAAACCTTCTGGAAATATGCTGTGTTGATTAGTAAACAGCTACAAACATTTTGCAAAGCATGGTGCCTCTTCTTGGACTGCTGGACCCTAATGATCAGAGCATGGTGATCCTCCACATGGTCAGTAACTATTTATTAACATGGATTGTAACCCCCTCAGCACCCAGTTCTTGAACACTCAACCCATGTTCTTCCCATACTGTGAGAGACTCAAGTTTTGCACCCACATAGAAGAGGCAAAACTATGTTCCATACATTTCAAGCTCTTCCATGTTAGAGAACTCTACAAATGGACTGAATGGTAGCAAGTATTACCTGCATTTAATTTGTTAATTTCTTTATGGTTGTAATTATGCGCCCATTTTAACCAAATAAGGTACAATGTTCTTCCTTAATATCAGCAAGTAAATGGTCCTGTTACTTACATACTGCCCTGCTCATCTGTGCTGGGTGCAAGATAACGTCGATATATGTAGTGGAGGTCACGCTCTGTAACTTGCTTTGCGAGGTTCTTTATGTACAGTCGACATGATGGGATGCCAGGTTGATAATTTCTGAACATTGGATGATGTTTCTGATCTGTAACAAGGAGTTTAAGGTATATCTCATAATGTCTGCTTTCATAATATGTACAGCATGCCATTAATGTTACATTTAGGTACAGAAATTTACTCATGGGTTAGTATGCTGACCTTAAGCATAGACTCTGGTATCATCACACCTACAGTCCTCTCTCAACCTGCACACGAGACGGCCACCTATAGGTGTGATGATACCAGAGGTTGTGTAATGCAATTTTGACCTTCTGATGATGAGCACATGTGCTTGAAACAAGTACAGGCATGAAATAAAACTTATTGTAAAACAAATTTTGTGCATCAAGTTGGTTAATTACTGAGATAAACAATCACCAAATGTTATTTTACCATGTAGAGTTTCAAAAAACACTAAACTATAGAGGTTGGTGGAGTTGACCTCTGGTAGGTAGCTATGCCTGAGCATGAGTGGGCTTTAGCAATATGTAGGAACAGTACCACCAGACCAATTTCCAATCTGATCATACTGTGTACTTAGATAATTTGAGACCATGAGGGACATCAGGAGAGGGAATGTGTGCACCTACACACACACACACACACAACTTCAGATAGCTCAACTGTGTGTCTATCCTCTTTATTGAATTTGTCTAATGCTATTTACAATTTCTCTACCAACCAATTTATATAATAAAACAGCCAAATAACCGATTTCCCAGCTGGGTGCATGCAAGACAACTCTGCACACAGATTATCTGCCACTCACCTATGGCTTAAAATACTTGTGATACAGTTCTGGTAATCATGTAATTTCTCAATTTAATTTCTAATGAGGGGTGAAAATGCTCAGGTTCATGAAATTCAAAATGTAAGAGTAAAGTTGGAATTTAGTAATTTCACTTCAGCATTTCGTACCTTGGCAGAGCAATATTATCAACGCCATTATATGCACTTCACAAGGTACCAAAATTTATTATGCATCAAAATGAACAGTGTAAAACTAACAATCAATTCTGCATTTGTATACTGCCATAAGTTGGAACCAAAGGATGTGTGGCACTTTTCACATGGGGTTTGTATCACCTGCAAACAGCGTCCAGTTTTCAGATTGTATCATGATAATTTACGTCATCTCTAGATCTTGAAAGAGGTGAGTCTCAAAGCAACCTGCTGTCAATATACTTCGTAATGTGTGACCCAATAAAGGAATCTGCTAAAAAAAATCGGTGGCGGCACCGTCTGTGCGCTGTATGTCACTAAGTTGACATAAAGTTCTATCTACCCATATTTACAAAAATCTTTTTAATTTACCAATCATTCATTACAGAATGATTACTCAGTCAAAACTACCGCCTTTTACTTTTTCCCCATCTATTGTAAATCCTCATGTCATAACTGGTCTTCAGCTTACCCTAATAATTGCATCACAAACAATGTACTTGCCTTTAGGAGATATGCGGTTGGCCTCCAGTTCCTCTGCTGTAATGGTGCTGCCTCTTTTTTCGTCTTCCTGTGTAATGCTTGTGTTCTTGGCTGATTCTTCTTCTTCTTCAGCATTTTTTGTTATAGGAAACATGAGACCAAACCCCCCAGATGGGGAAGTACCCTGTTCATCCATCTTTTCCACAACACCATCTCCCCCCGGTGCAGTTACAAACTTGAGCGCAATCTTGCGCTGAATGGGCTCACAAGTCACTTTTTCAAACACCTCTTCCGGTTTAACAGTTTTCATGACTGTGGCCATTGCTGCAGGCACAGGCTTTATAAATTTTGGACGTTTCACCTTCTTTGGTTTGTACGGTAGAGACCTTTTAGCAGGAATTACATCAGTTGGTAATTGCTGTCCTTCTCCATCACTTTCAAGTTCTGACTCCTCTTCCTCACTGAATTCTGTTTGAACTGGTACATTATCATTCTCTTCTGTCATGTCCAAAGGCACAGAACTGGACAATATCTCTGGTTTTGAGAAAGGCATAGGAGTAAATGGACAGGGTAAGTTCATTTTGTTCATGAGATGTAGAACTTGGGTGTAGAATTTGGGAACAGAAGCCAAAGTACAAGATATGTTGTGGAGAACAGTTGGTGTTGGAGGTGGGTACTGGTACTTGAGATGAGCAGGTGGAGGGCACGTGAAATTCACTGCACAGTTCCATGTGTTCAACTTATGCAGAAATATTTGGAGATGTTTGTGACTGTTCTTCTTTTCCTCATGTGTCTCATGGAAGCTGAAACAAGTGCAATGATTTTGTTTCCATGCTTTTATTAGTAGTGTGGATTTGGACTTAAGTGTAAAATGCACCCCATTAAAGAGTGTTCAAATCCAGTGAAAAGTTTTCACTCTGACAAAGGCAATGTGAGGAAGAATTCTACCAACACAGTTCACAACCTACATTATATTTGCACAGTCTTTATTCTATTTATGCTACTAGTCATTCAGAGTGGCAGAGTCTGACTCCATACACAGAAATAGACTCCTCCATTAATGAAGCCATAAGTGGATGCATTACACAAAATGACACGTTTGCTATCTAAAAGCACATATACCATGCAGTGTGAAACTGGGATCTTGGGATGTGAAATGTTTATATAGATATGAAACTTGGAAGTTCTGTAGCAAGAATGGAAACTGATGATGTATTGTGGAGGACTGGAGAAAACTATCTAACAAGGAGATTCACAATTCATGTTCTACACGTGTGTGCAACACATACATAACCTAATCCCTCCACAACTGAGGTCAACTAAATGGTAAAACATTATTTTAGACATGCAAACATTCAACCTGAAGGGACATGCAGCTTAATATACCCACTCTGGGCTCTGCATCAAACCACAGTCATCTTCACTCACTCCCCTGGCATACTCAACAGTGAGTGGATACCCAAGAATATCAAGCTGGTGGAGCCTGTGAAGGGCTGCAGTGGCTGCTGCCTCAGATTCAAATCTGAAAGAACAAAATGATGTAATGCAAGTTTTCATGATGGTGTTCCTAAGAAGTACTGTTTTAAGAGGATGTGATGCTATGTCTTTGGACACATTGTTCTTGATGTTTCAAGGGAGCATGGTGCCTTCACCTTCTGCAGTTAAGCAGTTTGCTTCTTGGATGGCCTGTCTGTAAATTTTACAGTCCAATTTACAATTATATCACCTCCACACATCTACACTGCATCACTTATCTGAAAACAGTTAATCTGAACTAACAGTCACATTCCAGATTACTTTTTTAAGTACATAATTAAACACAATCATATATAATCCTTGGTCCAGTTATCTTTCTACACTGAAGTTGTATAGTAATTCTTCATGTATCCTGTCGTTAACTTTGCCATTTGTGAAGGTCAAAACTACCAGTAATTAATTTTCTGGGTACACCAAATGCACTTAAAATCCTATACAGTGCCTTCCTGCATCTACTGCCATAATACTTGTTTAAATTAACTACATTAAGCCATGCAGATCTGCAGTGTATGCATTACGTTTGTAAAATAAATTCACAATTTGCTTGTCAGGTGTCCTAATGTTTAAGGTTATTCCTTATTTTGGTACCTTACCCTGCTCAGTGGGAAAGCCTAAACAAATCTGTTTTCACACAGCAGTGTCTTTTTTGAGATGCTTAATACCCTGCCTTTCATGCAAACAGAAGGTTCACTCTTGTGTCCATAACAGTGAATCTTCAATCCCCTGAATTCTGTTAGGACAGTTACTTCTTCCAAAGAGTGATGTGTCCCGGTATTTTTTAAATAAAAATTACCACTTGTCAGATGTTCGAAATAAAATACGACCTAGTGGTCTACTGACGTTTCGGAATTAAAATTTGCGACACTTTGCACTTACTTGTCTAGCATGCTCCTATACACAAGTATATGGGAACATCAATCAATATGCATAGTATTCTAAACACTGAATTGAGTGGTGTTACCTTGCAAATACAGCGTTACTTTTCTTGATTTTCGAAGACAGATTCTTAACGTGAACTGCACCAAAATGTCTGAGAAGGTCTTCTTTTTCGTCACTTGAGAAGTAGGGAGGTAAATGTCGAATGAGCAACGTACGTGTCGACCCCATCTCTCTCACACTACACAACGCTTATTCTTGAATTTGAACACCTAGGTCTATACAACAGTTTAAAACTGCCTTGTAGTACACATCACGGTTCGCATATGTCATTTGCATTTATAACCCATCATCAACACCACTACTTGTTATCGATCTTCTCTCCACTGCAGTCGATGGACCGAGTAACATGTTTGTGCGCCCCACCACAAAGAATGCCGACATACACAATTGCACAGTTTGACCAAATTTGCAACGCAGTGGAACAAAGCAGAGGGCTGCGGTCACAGATCATCTACTATGCGGTGGTTACAATGGCGCTCTGCTTGGACTTGCATCGCCCTTGAAGAGAGTGACAACAGACTCCTTCGAAGATTTGGTAACTATTTACCAGTGAACACTGTCATATACTAGACAGCAATGCTATGGAATACTCAAATCATACAAGAGAACACTGTTTATTCTTAGTTGGACAGGTTGGTATGCAATTAAACACTTTATAGCGTGGCCAACATATTTTGAAATTAGTAGTGAACCACGGAATGAAGCATTGGTCACGTACATGAAGTGCAAGAAAGCGAATTTGGTACGTGGCGACTGTGCAAGATGAGTGTTGGCCATGTAAAAATTAATGCGATTTTATGGATACTACAAAACAGGGCCAAGTATGACAGGTTTGATAGCTTTTCCGTTCTCGGCTGTTTGGCTCTGTAATCTTCAAGATCAGATAGACAAAATCAACAAAAACGACTACATCATCGTCGCCGGAGATTACAATGCAAGAGTCGGGAAAATTCCTATAGATGGAATTTTGGGCACAAATGTGAAATCACTATTAACAGTAATGGACACAAACTAAAAGATTTTGCATCCGTAAATGAACTGAAGATAATGAACACATTTTTTAGACATAAACAAATTCACAAAATGACATGGAGTGCCCGAGGTTATAGTTCTATAATAGATTACATTTTAACAAATAAGAAGTTATCACCTTTAGTACAGGACACCAAAGT
>Ga0131853_10010161_pt1 | contig 17219 bp, 9 predicted proteins | sample TergutLab28metaG_FD_92764 | JGI IMG/M metagenome (GOLD analysis project Ga0131853, IMG submission 92764) | Labiotermes labralis P1 segment gut microbial communities from Petit-Saut dam, French Guiana - Lab288 P1 (version 2) (version 2) | ecosystem: Host-associated > Arthropoda: Insects >... | reverse complement strand
TATCAATAATTGTCCAACGGGATGCAACACAAAACAGTCTAATTGTTATTCTGCAAGTTCACTCTACGTGTTTCGGGTGTCAAACACACCCATTATCAGGAGTACACAAAACTGTAACTACAGCCTCCGGTACTGGTCATATTTTTGGCGCAGCTGCCTTTCTCCAACGTGGCTAAGCTTGGCCTCGTTGGAGGTAGCTGCACAAAAAAATATGACCAGTACCGGAGGCTGTAGTTACAGTTTTGTGTACTCCTAATGATGGGTATGGTTGACACCCGAAACATGTAGAGTGAACGTGCAGAATAATAAATAGACTGCTTTGTATTGCATCTCATTGGACAATTATTAATATATTTAGTTAATATTTACACATCTTTTCGTTTATACGATTTCTTTCACTGACAAAAACCTTGCTTTTGTTAACAGAAGATGCAATAATTAAATAAGACGGCTCACAATTGTTAGAAGTTTCGTGTAATTAGAACGGAATTTCTTACTGACTACAATATATACAGAGTCAAATAATTCTGGACGTTCTCTTCACTGTGTATAAGACTATCCGTTTCATGTTAAAATGGCACTGATTCAAAGTTTAGCATACAGAGCCAAAACGTTGTATCAGAGTAAACAGGACCGCTAGGAATAATTGTAGATGGTGAAGAAGGGATTTGTGCTTAATGATTTCCCCTTTACTTAGTGGAGCCTTTTGTTAACAGGGAGTTTGGAAGATCTTGTGTACAAAGAAACAGTGATGATGAACTTCTGTGTATTGTATCTATTCCTAAAGTTGAAGGGGCTGCTCTAAGGTTTAAAAGAATTAGTGAACATTACAAAATTAGGACTGATATTAAAACTAAATATTCCTCTGGAATTTATCTGAAAAACACAAAACCTCTTAAGGAGAAATTAGAAAGATCACATTGTTAGATTTTGTGTGAATGTAGCAGTGATTTGGGCCTAAGATTAAGTGAGTTTAAGTAAAATCTGATTGAAGGATAGTTTAAGAAGTCAAAATTGGTGTGACATGACTTTAAAAATGGGCACAAGTTTCAGTGGACACAGGCTCGTATTCTACAATTTGAGGTTAGACCGAATATAGCAAATATCTCGAAAGGACCCACATGTAATCTGCCAACAATCCTATTAGCAGGCCCAGTGTGAAGATATCGCCTGTTTGGTTCCCTCAGATAGGGATGAGACTAGAATTTGATTTAGATCAGGCCTTTTGTTTTTCTTGAGCAAGCATTGGCGCAGTTGATGGGCACTGCTCTATAAGTAGGAAATTCGCGGATCCGGTTCCCGATTGACATAATCCTTCCGGCCGCACTATGATCCTGGAGTTGACTTAGCTTCCAACACAAATGATTACGAGGATTATTTACTGGGGGTAAAGATGGCCAGTGCCTAGGCCTGGCAACCTTACCACCTGCATGTACGAATTGTCTCGAGATCTGGGAGCCTCAGCTTCCTGTAATCCTCTGGGTCTGTTGTAAACCTATACAGAAATTGCTTTACCTTATCTTTTGTTTTCCTTCTTGTTATGTTCTGTGTTGGTTCATACTTCCAACAAAAGAAGGTGTTGCTTGTTTTATGTATTTGATTATTTTAGTTTGAGCCGACTCTAATTCATCAACCGGCTCTATGAAACAGATCATGTTCGTGGATCGATATTTCCTTGATATTCGATTCCGTTTGAGCATACGTGCAGTGATTTGTCCCTAATTAGGAAAGAGTGGGAAACAGGATTTTGTCCTTTCGCTCAGGTTTGGAATTTTACTCTTTTACGGCCTCTGTTGGAGACGGTAGCTCTCTCTTTCTCTACCTGTCTTTCGGTTGGTCACTCCGGTGTGCTGGCAGACGATGTTCAATAATTATTTATGTTTTGATATATTTTGGGGGTATAATTATTTATTTTCCTTTTGTGTTGTTGTGCGTAGCGGGTCATCTGTTCAATGAGAATTACGGCTGTGTGATATTTAGTTTTACGCATGGAGATGGAACCGATTTATTTTGCCGAAACTGCGGTACGAAACTAACATTCTAGTCTGCTTAAAATTTCAAAAGGGTACAAATCTCATTTACACTCGGCTGGAAGCCTGATATCTCTCATAACAATAATTTGATCAACCCAGGTCATCTTTCTTGATACCATGAAATTATTGATATTTTGTGGAGATGAATTATGAAGCTCGTAAATTTTCCCCAAGTATCTGCTCTTTTCTCCTGAACTACGTGCTTTCCTTTGGGTGAAAAATCATAAAATTTTGAATTGGTTATTTCAATATTTTGTGAATATTCTCTAAAAATTGCAATGTACAGATAGTAAAAATTCTGAAGTCTTCGACATCCAACCAAATCTCACTAATATAACTGTTTGCATCCTCCTTCTTTAAATAGTTAGTGCATCGTGTAAAAAACATTATGTTTATTCTATCAGAGATTATACTCATCTCTTATTTGGCGACTGGCCACAAAAATCAGTATGGTATAATGCACAATTATTCTCTTGAGGTGCGTCATCCCCGTTGTGTTGGTTCAATAACAAAGAATTTTGTGTATTACACGTACAGTCGAACACAACTACATTTTACCTTGTAGTACAGTGGGAATACAATTACATGTTTCGGCCCTATATGTGGGCCATATTCAGGTTGTAATTTAACTTACAGAGCAGCTATACAGTGGGGTGTTTTTGGGGGTGTAAGTTAAATCACAACCTGAAGATGGCCCACATATAGGGCCGAAACATGTAGTTGTACTACTACTGTATACTAGGTAAAATATAGTTGTGTTCGGCACAATTATTACTTGGATTTTACGTCAGCCCTTGTCAGAATAAAAGTTGATGAGCTGCTAAAAAGTAGCATTGTATTTTAGAGGACACAAAATTTATCCCGTCGGGTTATGCTTTGGGAAATATATGAAGGAAGCTATAAAAGCGTCATCTTGACTATCTGAGAGCCGATTTACTTCAGAACGCTGTCTTAATATCAAAACTGAATATAAATGGTTTAGGAGAAAGCTGCTGAAGGGCCAATTCGATCAAATTTGATGAGTTGTTCAAGCAATGGCTATGATGACACAGTATTAAATATCAGAGCGGTGATTGATCGATAGTCATTTATCACCATGCCCGCTGACGAGTGATGTCATGACATATAATCACTTCCATGGACATGGCTCGCACGATATTTATCACCGACATAACTCCCGGATATAATGATATTATAGTCCAGAACACTGAATCAGTGCTTTGTTGCTTCAGATCCTCTTAGACAGCTGTGAAATAACTTAACGAGCATCTAAACACATGTACCGGCGAAATCAACTGGCACTTAATATTTACGGCGGCAATTACCAATATATAAAGGCTCAAAACGGCCAAATGATGAACTACGCTAACTGCCAAGTGTAGACACAGCATTTTACGCTGTATGTATCAGTGTAGAGACCAGAAGGAAGTTCTCTTGCACATTAATATTAAGATTTCTTTCCCAGAGGGGAGCGACGCTGCGTTCTTGGTACATGGATACCGACGATTCACGGGGATCTGTTACTTCTATCTACTACCTAATACATTGGAAATGGCATACAGTCAAACACAACTATATCATTAAGGCGTATTTAATGTCTATACTGGACAACTACATGTTTCGACCTTAACTGGCCATCTTCAGATTGTCTTAAGAGAACTTAACTTAAGGTCCTACTATATACATTGAGCGCGCCGCGGTACAGAGATCTCTACATAGGGCCCTACTGCTTAAAGTAATTCCATGTGTGGAGATGTGTTCTGACTAGAGGCACGGTGCTACTAGTAGCTGGTGTCAAGTTTTAAAGTTCTGGAGTTGTTGGAGGCCACTCAATATATATAGTAGGACCTTAAGTTAAGTTCTAAGAAAACCTGAAGATGGCTAGTATAGGCCGAAATATGTAGTTGTCCTGTATAGCCATTAAATACAACTTAAGTGATATAGTCGTGTTTGACTGCATATCATTTCCAATATTCACAAACACAACGGAAATGACACACTTCTTTGGTACAGTGTTATATCACAACAGACGGTAAACTTAATGTTTACGAATACCTTCTTCAGAAGTAACTGAATATCATCTATTAAAAAATGTTCTTTTATGGAACCGAAAGCTTTATCACTGCACTGCTAAAAGACCCTCATTGCATTCTATTTTAAACAAAATGAATATAGCCCGCATCCTTCACCCTGCTTGTTTAATGAGTCTCAGCAGTATCTCTATATGTACAAACTGGTCCACGAGTGGTCACTGCCATTGAAACTTTCCGAACACAGTACAGCAGGCATACTTCTTCTGTCCCATGCATATTATTTATATATCCTCTTACGGACTGGTGAATGACATTATTTGTGAACCTGCAGGAATTATTTCTTTAAAAATCGAAGTAAAATACGAGCGAAAATAGGAAGTTCTTTCTGATATTAAAAACAAAATTCATATTCAGAGTACTCAGTTACATGAAACCTTAATGTAAACGCTTATTTTGTAAGTGTAAAATCTATTATCTCACCCCTCTCCCCAAATAAGAGAAAAAATATTCTGAGTGTATCAGAAATCAATGCCTAGTGTAATTTTTAAAACTAAGGTGAAGAGGGATAAACCAACAAGATGCAACTAATCCGATATTTATTATCAAACTTCTATCTCAACATGTTTCGGGCATCATTGTGCCCATCATCAGGAGAACAAGACCGTGTATTACTGCATATGGTGTTCTGCACTGGTTGTGCTGATTGTGGTTGTGTGGAGCTGGGTCGTAAGCTGCGTCGAACAGTAACCTTCACACAGTGCACACAGCTTACGACCCAGCTCCACACAACCACAATCAGCACAAACAGTGCAGAACACCATATGCAGTAATATTCGGTCTTGTTCTCCTGAAGATGGGCATAATGATGCCCGAAACATGTTGAGATAGAAGTTTGATAATAAAAATCAGATTAGTTTCATCTTGTTGGATTATGTCTCTTTACCCTACGTTCCATGATGCACGTTCACAAGAACCTAAAACTTTTAAAATCAAGTTGGTACACTTTAATAAACACTTTGATATGTATCGCTTTTTGTCTTTCATACCAGGTATGAAATATACATAAATTTTAATCCTCATTTGTAAAAGTTAAAGGTTTGTTATTCTGTAATATCAGGTTAGAAAACGGAGTTAGCAATAATAACGAATAGAAGTGGAAGATGATCAGAATAAACTTAAAGAGAACGTATATTCTGTGGTGCTAGTAGATCGTATTTATAACTGTCCCGTGTCTGTATATGACGACGCATATCTATTGTATCTTCAGCGTAATTTTTTTATAATAGGATGGCTACGCTGAGTATTTCGATATACTTGGATGACTCAACCTATGCCTTTGTACGTCTGGCATAGCAGTTTCTGACTTAGTCTCAAATTGTTTAGTATGTAGGATATAATGACGATTATATCACATATAAATTTTTAGATTAAAAATAGAAATTGACTAAAGATAAGACATGAACTCAGACTAATTTAAATATAGGGATCTAAAAAAGGAAGAAAATTAACAATAGGACATGAAAGGGTCCCATTAAAGCTGTTCTTAGGAACAGGGTATTTAAAACGGCAGACCAAACCACACTGATGATGCTAGTTGGAAAACGTAAGAAAACTTGGACTTAAGTCTTATGGAATTTGACGTTATATCGCTGGTTTAGCCTACATTATCAGGAAATCAAGGTCCAAACATGGAACATGCCCGAAACAGATATTCCGTGCCCTCAACCCACTTTCAAGAACGAAATATCCCACTTTCTGTTGGCTCTTTATTAGCATACAGCCAACAGAACTAGCATGACAAATAACTAATGCGTGTATAGAGTGTTGAGATACTCCTGATGATGGAGAGTGGACCTGTCTGAAACATGTAGAGTACTTTATCGAATAAATTTGAGACAATTGTGCATCTCGTTGGTTTTTATTATACGAGAAGAATAGTCGTAAAAACTGTTGATACACGATGTTGTGATCTGTTGCAATGGGGAAAATATAGTGTGATTCTTCCATGTAGATCGAATATGTGTGGCGAACAGAATAGCTATACAGTAGGTTAGAGTAGCGTGTGAAAATAATGAGGTATTCGCGGTAATACACAAAGAAACACACACACACACGCACTTAAATAAATAATTAAATAGAATCTGTTCATCATTAGGACACAACACTTCTACATTGTATTGAGGGCTATCGTCTCCATTTAACATTCCACTGAAATTTATGTCCTCAAATAAACCCAAACTGTCAACCCCATTAAAAGCTACCAACGTATTACAGTCACGGCTTGATTCTTCATTGCACCTTAACAAATCAAATGATTGTGTCAGAAAGTTTCGGAAGCACTCAAAATGAGATGTGTTCTTAAGTTTTTACGGTGAACATAAATCAGTGCCATATATAGACTAAACTGTCGTGTCGATGGACACCAGTCCCTGAGATGTCACTGCCACTCGTCGATATACCCCTAGTCTTAACAGGGCTGTGACGTCAGGCAGAAATGAAGCTGCATCGTAACCACGGAAACCGATGGCTGTGACGTGCCCGCGTGTTACATTCACTCAAAGCAACGGTATTATTGTGGACCACAATGTAAAATTTGGCATGAAATTTAAAGTATGTGAGGGTAATACATTTTTAAGCACTGAAGTTTTATTACATATTTAACATAAATAAGTACTGTTAAAATGATTGAATTTGCTGAAGTGGATATACGTACATAGATCTGCTGAAAGCAGCATTTAATTCTCTGTCCCGAACTCTTTTTATATGAATTTATTTTAAAAACGTATTCCACAAATTTACCATGAATTTCATGCTAAGGTATACGCCACTCATACGTAATTATTTGAGGAAATTTCCACTGTTTTTTCGTATTTAAATACTTGGTAATGTCCCAGATGCGCCGACACAAATTGCAGAATTTGAAAAGAAGTGTAGCAAATCAAACGTCTGTGCATACGACCTTGATATTAATTTAGCTTTGTGTTAAATAGAACACATATTCACTGCAACATTACGGAAGTTTTCTTCACATTTCCATGCATCCTGCAGTCTTGTTATTGTTTTACAGTTGTACAATACACTTACAAATTATATCAGGATTTCAAATCATTACATTTTATAAAATAGAGTTATATAATCAAATGAAGGCGATTTTGACAAAACTGCCACGTAGTATCACATTCCTTCATAGAAAAGCTTATTATCTTAAGTACAATGATGCAACGCTTTATGAAGAAAACTCACAAGTTTTGACCTGTCGTTAGGTGCAATAACAGCCCTTGTGCTTATATTATGATTGACACTTGATATAATTTATTGAAAGCTACAAATTCGTCTCAATTATTTTCTAAGATTGTGTGGTTACGAGTATGTTATTCCAGTACACAGAACAGCAGTCTCTGGAAATGACAAGCTTTTACCTTTTCTTAACACATTTATTCCATAAACAATTAGGTTAAACATAAATCCTTTTATTATAATGTCAATTACGTTTCCACAAATATTTGCTAGACGTTTCGGCCGACATTACCAAAGTCAGGCGCAGCTGTTACAAAAGTATGCAAAGGAAGGTAGATCTAATTTTGAAAGTTTATACTCACATAAAGTTTTCATGTTAATAAGAAGCATAACAATCAATAAAATGGCTTAAATTTAACCTTCATCCGGCATACAAGATGAACCTCAATGGAGGTTAGGTCTGCTGTACATTACAGTAGACTTCTTCCGAAATTAAGCAAGTAAAACATAAAACTGATTTAAAAAAAAGAAAAGAAAGAAGGGCTATGCAATTAAAATACTAAGATCAATAGTAATATAAATTATAATGTACAAATAAGAAAATTCAGTGTATTGAATTCCATATTTGCAAGGGATAGAAATGTTGACTTGCTAGGAACTAAAATATCAATTTTATTAATAAACTTAATAATTCTACAATTTTCAGAAAAATTTATACATTTCTAATAATTCAAAACTGTCTCTGCAAGAATCGATTTGAAATAATGCAACTCCGAGAGCAAGAGGTTTACACCATTTTATTTAACTTTAGGTTAGGGTATTAATTGTTATTTTTTTATTAACACAACAATGTTAGGTTAAAAGTGGTTTCTTGAAATATTATTCCTGCCTTATTTGTATTTTTTGTGACAGACTCGCCTGTTTATGGCCTTATTGCAGAAATATGTAGGGAATTTTTCTTAAGTCAAACTTTTTATAATAAACTTAGGTGCGTTTTAATAGATTTTTTACGGAATGACTGAAAGAAGGAATAGCAATAATAAGTTCTTCCAAATTATTAGTAAGTGGTAACGTATTTATCCGTTTCTAGTTCATATAGGATATAGGTACACCAGTGGTAATTGCATCTACCATAATTTTTATGGTAATAGTAAGTATTTAACAATCTAGAAAGTGACACTTTCAACACACAAACAATGGCAGCGAGAATATTATTATTATAGAAACATAAAACTTATCGGGTTGTACAATATTGATTTTATTTTTGTATTTTTTGTGTTGAATGACAAACCGGTGAATGATAAAACCCGCAAATGAACACATACTGTGTATATAGCGCAAGGATAAAATTCAGTAAATGAACCTGAAAATCTATAAAGATATTGGACATACGAATTCGTACTAAATACAACAGAAAATGTAGAAATGAGACTACACTGCGATAAAATAGCGGAGAAGAATATGATTGAAAAATATGATATATATAAAATACTCTGTAACTTGCATAATTGTTTCAAGTCGACTTAAGAGATGATACCTCGGAACGAAAATTCTTAATAATATTTCTGGATAAATGTGTCGAAGAAGTGTAAATAATAAATTCATTTTAAAAAGTAAAACTTAATTCCATTAAATTATATTTATAAATGTGTTTTCCTATTATATGGGGATGGATTTTCCGCTCGAAACTCATTCATCGTTTTCCGTGCAGATAACAGAAATTTAGCCTAGAAAACCAGCTTTTCCAAAAACCTTTTTGTTTTTCTTTTCCACTATTTATTTCCAAAAATTTTTCATAAATTTGTATTCTCTGAATAATTGAATATTAATTAGAAAAAAGAAGCACGTCATATATAAAAAGAATGGGAATGTTTTTCCGCCTGGGAAACCAAAGTGAATGAGAAAATATTTTGGATATAGATAACTTACTTATCTCCAACCTGCTGAATAGGCTTTTAATTTAAATTATACTTGGTCATGTTTCGCATTTACATTCATAAATCAGGCATATAAGTAGTAAGGTTTTGACAAAGGGCTAGCAAAAGCTGAACTTAGGAATTTAACTCCTAATACTTGCGTGTTTCGTACCGGCAGGACAAAAGTGGAAGAGAAACCTAATATTCAATAAACACTGGTTTCAAGAAGCTAGTTATTTCCAAGTACTTGGTAATTGTTGTGGTAGAAGTTGGAATAGCACGAAAGAGTTAAAAATGAAATGGTAATTATTTAAGTACTGTAACGAAGCATTTATCGTCCCCAGATTGAAAACACAGCGCACTTGATGTCTTGCTTCCGGAGTGGAACCCTTACAGATTCACAGTTTAGGAAAGCTTTTACTTTAATTTTTGTATTGTAAATTTTCGCCTATTGATAATTTCTTTGGTTGAAACATGTAGCGAAATTTAAAGAAGCATGTTTTTCTAATAATAAGAAAGTATTTAAGATAATTTAATTATTCCTCTATGTATAGAAACAATAATAAGAAAGACAACATGTACGCATCCGATCACCAAATTGTTTTCTTTAAGCACTGCAAAAAAATTATTGTTCTGCTTTTAAAGTTTACTTGAATATTTAAGCAATACAGAACCACTAGATCATTTCCGCAATTCGAGAAAAATTTCCTCTGTTAATATTTTATAATAAAAAATAATACCCAAAATCTCGTAACAGCGGAACTCAAAATATCACAACAGCCAAATAACAGCAAATGTTACATAAGTTAATACAGAGTTAACTTCCAAATTTAACACATATCCAACGCATTTTAGAAGAATGGAAAGCAGCGGTTTTGAAGCTACATTTTTCTATCCATGCATAGCAAAACTTTCCTTCAGGAAGGATACTTATGCCACGTGACAACGAATTCTCATAAATATATATGGCTATGAAACAGTAGGGCAAAACTATGCTTCTGTGGGCATTACAACAAGGCAAGTTGCCGACATAGGGATTCTGTAAATAGTAACATTGTTTAAACTGTCTAACCACCTGACTGGAAATTCCTTAGTTCATGAAACACTTGTTCACTGAAACCCTGATTTCATATTATTCGCCAAGGACTGTAATGGATAACACTTGTTGAATGAAAGGACAAGTTGAGGAAGTTGTAGCTACTGAGACAGGGTGTGTCAAAATTTTATTAAAATTTCAACGGTGTTTTCATGGTTCCCGAATACAGCATTGTATCGTATAGACTATTCATGTACTTTTACATACGAATGAATACATTTTTCTTGAATAATGCAACTACAAATTAAGACAAAACTTCATTAATGCATTTTACACTAACAAACAGGAGTATAAAGGAATATGTTAGAAATTCTTCTATTTTTTGAACGATAAATGGGCCAAATCAGAAAATTAAACTTATTAACTACGCATTTATTGCAGATAATTTACGTACTTTATAGCTTTTTCAGCCTACTGCCATTTCAAAAATACATAGCTCATACTTCCTGCCCATGTTCATGGTTTGCTTTGCAACAAGCTGTGTAACAAAGACCTCGATTTATCTCAGTAATTAACCAACTTGATGTACAAAATTTTTGTTTTACAATAAGTTTATTTCATATCTCTACATGTTACGAGCACATGTGCTTATCATCAGGAGTTCAAAATTGTATTACACAGCTTCTGGTATCATCAAACCTATAGGTGGCCTTCTCTTGCACAGTTTGAGAGATCTCTCTCAAACTGTGCACAAGACGACCACCTATAGATTTGATGATACCGGAGGCCATGTGATGCAATTTTGACCTCCTGATGATGAGCACACATGATCGAAACATGTAGAGGCATGAAATAAGTTTATTGTAAAACAAAAAGTTTGTGCATCAAGTTGGTTAATTACTGAGATAAATATACTGAGATGCGCGGTAGGCAAAACATAAAAGAAAGACTTCGATATTTTGACACATTTTAATCTTTCCATTTCATTATAAAGTCTCAAACAACAAAAAATGAACAGCATTATCTTGACGTTAAATACCATTAAATTGTGTGTGTGTGTGTGTGGTTAATTTTATTCTCTTCGAAGCAGAAATTATAAGGATTAGGCTTTGAAATGTCAGCTGGAATAGGAATTTAGTTTTCACTTTCGATTATCTGACATTTGTGTGTGTTTGTGTATCCCTCTTTACGTACTATCAATTGAAATGTAGGTTTACAGGTCGTATCATGTTCAAATATAATTCTGCTCTCTTTATCTGACACTGTAGGATTAATCACTGTAAGTAGCTTTGAGGATGATCAGCTTATTGCTTCGTGGGTTGACAGAGATCCAATTACAAACATTATAGATTTCTACTTACACTCCTATTTGTATGAACAATATTCTCTCAAATAATAGTGACGATAGGTTGAATTCCGTTTAAATAATTCGAAAGGAATATAAGTTAATTTTGGTCTTTTTAAGTGTAATAAAACTGCAAATTTTTCACCAGTAGTTTTGTTCGGTGGCGTACACCGGAATTTTGTTCGGGGGGGGGTTCAAAAAATTTAATTAAAGACAGAGCACAGAGAGAACGGGGGTCTGGGGGCGGTAGTCCCCTAGTTATCGGTTCTGGAGGTAGCTGTAATTTGGTACAAGAAATTTCATTTCACACAGTAAAAGTTTCTTAATTTTTGGTAATTTAAGACTATTTATGATGACAACTAATTTATTTGTCCTTGCTAACGTAAAACAATTGAGAACCTAGGTAGTTTAAGAATTTTACTGTCTTTTTTCCGAACGTCTTGGGGTGTTGGCGTCCTAAATTCAGGAATTTTTAACAGTTTTCACAATCAGGTTGAGTTTGGCACGATTATGGAGGGCCTTTGGAAATTCGAGGGTGGTTTGAACACCTCAAACCCCCCTCGGTACTCCACTGGCCTCGTTGGCTTCATGAAGGATGACATCTTGCATCCTTTCAAAGGAGTTTTTTTTTTAAGTTGTGAATTTGCCTGCATTCTGGACTAGAGACATTAACATATACTTAAATTTCTCAACATTCACTTCTAGACCAAGCGTCTCTCTAGCGACCATCGAAACTCCTTTGTCTTTAAATACAGTCTAAATGCTTCCAAACATATATTAACATCATCAGCAAAAACCAAAACCTGATGTGTACCATTTAATTTCAAGTCCTTAAGGTTTTCTTGAACCAACCTAATGGCGTATTCTAAAGCAAAGTTGTAAACCAGTGGCGACAAACCACCTCCTGTCTTCAAATCAAACTTAATAGGAAACCTGTCAGAAAATGTTTGACTACCCTTATCCTGCTATAGGCTCTCACCGAGATATATTTTTATTAGGCCTACTAGATTCATAGGAATAGCAAACTCAATGAGTGTATTATGCAAGACCTCCCTCCTAACTGAGTCATAAACTTTCTTGAAACCTATGAATAGTTGATGCACTGCGTCACTTTACATCCATTTTTTGTCAGTTGTTTGATGAGTGAACTATGTATGAACAGTAGTTGACCTGTTGCCTCGAATTACACACAGATGATACCCACTAATTATTTCTGCGTTCGGAGTTAACCTTGATCGGATGATGGATAATATTCTGTACGCCATTGATAAAAGTGATATGCCTGAGTCATTACTACAGTATATTTTATCACTCTTTTTAATAAATAAATACCATGGTTGACTCATGGCACTGCTCATGTAATTTCTGATTTTACTATCAAGAGCCAATATGCTTATGGATTTTAGAATGAATTTTCCTACATCTATTTTAACCACTTCTGCTAGAATTTCATCAATAACTGGTAATGTTTGTCTTTTTTCGCTCTTCAGTGACCATCTCAAATTCAAAGGCACTGGACTCAGGCACTAGGGACTCTGCTTGCTGTATGTATATAAGTATCTTTAAACTCTTTAACTCCATGTACATTCAGTAGCTGACAGTCATTATTCCTCCACGTAGCTAAAATACTGTAGGGGTCAGCAACCAAATCAACATTATCTTCTTTTATTAAATTAGCTCTAGCTTAGTAACTTACCTTAAAATCTATGCTGCCTCCATAAAAATTTCTGATTGTGTTATTACTGACAATTTCTTTTCATTACATTTAAGATTTATGTATTTTTCTTTTCTGAAATGTCTACTAGCTTCACCTCTTGCATTGTTTAGGTTATCTACTCTAATTTGGTTTGGATCCTGTAACCACCGCATTTTAACCCTCTTCTTTTCATAAAATTATTGTAAACATTATTGACCAAACCATGGTTTTTATTGCTTCGGTTCGTACAGATTTAGAACCTCTTTATTTGAAATTTTCCTTTCCTTTAATGTTTTCTCAGGTCCTGTTCATGTCCTCGCTAACATTGAAGTTCTCCAAAGCTGCAAAAATCTTTGAAATCTTAATCTGATACTCTTTCCTAACGTCCAGGTCACTTAGCTTCTTAAGATTCAGTAACTTCACATCAATGGTCGGTGTTGCTTGTTCACTTGCCGACACCAGGTGGTGATCAGTACCACAGTCAGATCTACTGAAAGATCTTACATCGAGTATACTTGAATGCCATTTCCTATCTATCAATGCGAGATTTATCTGATTGTGAGTCTTTCCATCAGGAGAAGTACAGATATATTTATGAACATCGTACTCTTATCAAATAAATCATATCTTTGATGTGGCAAAGCCTATAATGTAAGTTAATTTAATTGTAAACTGAAGCAAGGTTTACTTTTCCGATGAACTTTTAATTGTAGCATCTCTTCTGGAGTACATTTCTTTGCACCACGGCATAACACTAAATTTTACAAGAGCGCAAATAAATCTTTCATTTCATTTCAGCTATTTTCTTTGATAATGAAGGTCCTGAATACATGGAATGTTTGGAAGCAAAGCCTTATTCCACGCACGAATATGCGTACTTACGCTTTTTGCTGTCTGATAGCTGAAGGCGTCATATTGTTTTCCCACTTTTCTATATTTTTGTCTTTCCACCAATCCTACACACTCATCAACAACATATATACATACATATATATATATATATATATGGTTCGATCCCAGGTGGTGTCAGTGGATTTTACATTGACATAAGATCCTTCCGATCACACTATGACTCTGGGGTCGAATCAGCCTCTAACAAAAATGAGTACCAGGAATATTTCCTGGTGGTAAAGGCGGCTGGTGCGTAAGTCTGTCCAGGCCTGTAATGGGACTGCTTTACCAATATATATATATATATATATATAATAAATGGACCAATCTCATAGCCGGTAGTATTTACTCCACTCACAGTATATAACATATGGTGGTCAGAGGTCTATCGTCTAGACAAAAGTACGATAATCGAGTTTAGGCCACTTAGAGATAATTTCCATAGCTATTTATTTCAAGTGAGTTTCAACAATGAAAATGAATCATTTGTGTCCAGCACTGCTAGAAAATTTTATCAAAACATCTGGTTATTATCTACCCATTCTTTCCTTTTAACCTGCTCGCACAAGTGTCAGCCAAGAATTGCCTCCGAACCCGGCTTGGGCTAGTTGCACGGCCACATCCCTGATCAAGCATAAACAGCTTTCCGATTGATGTATGCCGGAAGCTTCAGGGGATGTTATTGTTTACAGGGGTCAGAGAGACGATATGACCACAACCATTAGTGTAAACCGAATCCCTCCGCGTGACAAACACTGTCATAAAATTAACAACAATAACCTTGAGGTCCGCTCCTTCCTCATTGTTCCAATATAGCTTATACAGACTGGTATTCCTGTCGCTCGAACATCAATGTGTACTTAATTCTTCCAAGTGAAATTGCCGATCTCTTCGCCTAGCATATTTGTTATTTGGTTTCGAAATCAGGATCTTCGGTAATATCGTAGCTGAGATTTCGTCATGTCACTTCAGATTAATGTCTTTCGTGAATTCACTACGCAAAGTTTTCACAACACCAATTCAAACCACACGATGTGACTTGCATCAAATAGTTTAAGATCGAGGTCATTATTACTGACCGTTTTGTTGAGTTTAAATCAAAAATGTTTTCACATAAAAGAAAATTTACCTTTCTGAATTGAATTTGTTGTACTAAAATAAGATCGTTTTCCGAAAAAAAGGTCACGAAAGGACATTAAGAAATGTGATTTTTTATTAATTCAATTGTACGGTAATGCAATTAGAGTGAATTTGGTTTCGCGAATAGCCTTCAATGAACAAGGGTGCTTAGGGAAAAAATGACAAACTGATGATTTTTGAAAGAAAGATCATGAGCAAAATATTTGGTCCTCTAAGAACAGATGATGGCTACTGGAGAATTAAAACTAATCAAGAAATAAATGAATTGGGTTTATTAAATAAAAGAGATTAAACGGGTTAGGCCATGTTGAAGGCATTGCTGAGGATAATATTGTGCAGAAGATTAAGAGATGGAAACCCATGTCTAAAAAGACCAATTGGAAGACCTAAAACACGTTGGGAAGATGACGTTTTGGAAGATATAAAGAGCATAAACATAAGCAATTGGACGAAAGTAGCACAGAATAGAGAAATATGGAAGAAAGTGGTTGAGCAAGCCAGAAGAAGAAAAAGAAGAAGAAGAATAGCCTTAAATGCAATTTAACACAACATTATGGCTGGAGTTTGGTGTTTAGTCTTATTAAGTTATGTGTTACCGCAGTATAAGAAATTTATGCTTTCAAATACGATCGTAAAATGAAAGATTTTTGTGGTAATCAATGGATAAATCCATCAAACAAGTATGAATTCAGTCAATCTACCAAACAAAAAAATAAACAAAAAACAATAAAGGAATACTGGCAGAACATTTCGCACATATAACCCTTAAATTTACCAAGCAAACAAGAAGAAATCAATGAAACTACCAAAAAGACCATGAACTAACCAGGCCTAAGGAATGAACCAAAAATAAGGTAAAAAGTTGTTAAAATATTAAACCAAGTAATGAAGCAGCCAACAAATATCCGCAAAGGCAGAACTAAGCCACACGAATGGCTAAAAACTCATTTAGCTATGAAAATCAATGAACCCAATACATAAATAAAGGAGTTGTCCTGCAACTCTGTCCAACAAATTAACTAATGGGATCTAATCAACGAAGCTGAACCAACCAGGAAACAAGCAGCGGATTTACCGACATATTAAATATTTGCTAAAAATACGAAATGGACGTATGATTTTTTTTTCAAGATTAAATAACTTGAATTTATTAATATCGTGTCTTGGTTCAGTATTTATTTATTACGCGTTATTTAGCGAAGATATGTTTATCAGCATTTCAAACTTTTGAGTGTTTGTTAAAGCTGTGATTGACAAATTTAAAACCACGTGGAGCGAAATTACCGTGGCACAATCTGAGGGTTTACACAGAAGAATTGTGGTACAAAGAGGAAATCCTAAATTATAATTCCTAACTTCGAGCCGAGTTATGAAACCGGAACCTACTAATTACGAGTCTAAATATCCACCGATGTTGGTTTTCCTTAAAATCACATTCATGCACACAAGTCCAATCTACCGGTATGAGACAGAACTCGTATAACAGATACTTGTTGAATATTACGTAATGAGTAAATCAGTTAGTATTCTTACTATAGAGAAGACAGACCTTCAACAAAATACAGGGTTATTCATAAGTCCCTCCGGGAATTCCGAACTCGACTGCGCAACAACCAAGACAGACACGGCAGAAAGGTGCATAACAATAAGTAGAGAATCTCTCCAAGGTTTTTGTTTATACTAGGGGCCTTAGCGTACTTGCAGGTTCCACTGCTAGGGGTAGTCGTGACGAAAAATGGCGTTCATAGTGAATAAGAAAGCGTTCTGTTACTTGGAATTTGCCAAAACTGAGTCAATTGTGACGGTGCAACGGAGGTTTCGGATCATGTACCACACAGAACCACCTACAGACAAAACAATTCGTGAATGGTACATGAAATTCCAGCAGAGTG
>Ga0131853_10010158_pt1 | contig 17221 bp, 4 predicted proteins | sample TergutLab28metaG_FD_92764 | JGI IMG/M metagenome (GOLD analysis project Ga0131853, IMG submission 92764) | Labiotermes labralis P1 segment gut microbial communities from Petit-Saut dam, French Guiana - Lab288 P1 (version 2) (version 2) | ecosystem: Host-associated > Arthropoda: Insects >... | reverse complement strand
GGTTTTTTTTATTTTGGGTTTTTAAAGGAAAAGATTTTATTTTTTATCTCCCTTTCGATTTTTTCAAAAACAAATTTTAAAAAAAAACCCCCCCCCCCCCCCCCCCCCCCCAGAATTCAATTTTGATGGTAAGAGAAATTTCTTTTAACTCCTAAGCCATCGTTTCCTTTTTGAATACCAAATGGAGATCCAACCATTGACATGTCTGTTTGTTGCAAATTATCATGAAAACAATTAAAAGAGCCGTAGTGCAGTACGTAAACAATTTCAACTAATATAATATCACATGAATTTTGTTACGTTTTGTGGAAACTGGGGGTGTTCACAGCAGTGCTGATGAAGATTTATACCAAGTAAATCAGTACAATGTTTCATCTTGAACATTACGTCACTACGCTACTGCAAAACGTCTATACTCATTTACAAGTCGACACGACTCAACGTCCAAAGAGAGGCAAAACGTCAGCACACTCACTGTGAGCATTTCGAATCCTGTAACTAATCTAGTTTTTCAGTTGCAAGATATAAAAAAACTCGCTTCAACACCAACCCCCCCCCCCCCGTCTCAGTTATGGATATTTTCCTGGTCATATTACAAGATCATTCACCTAAAATAACAATAAAACAATTGAGTCAAAAAACCTCGATTTAGTAAATGTCACGCTGTGGGTCCGGTAGCTCAGTCGTTATATGGACTGACTACGGGCTGGACAGTCCGCGATCGAATCCCGGTGGGGACGAGATTTTCCGCCCGTCCAGACTGGCCCTGGGGCCCACCTAGCCTCCTGTCAAATGGGTACCGGTTCTTTCCCGGGGGTAAAGTGCGGCCGGGGCGTGTTACTTACCACTCACCTCCTTGTAGTGCCGCGGTCATGGGAGAGTAGAACTATACCCCTACCCACCACCTGGGACACACCGGGCCTGTAACGAAATCACTTTACCATTACCTTTTTAATAAATGGCACTGCACATTGCTACTCGTTTCTATTCTCACAGAATCATCATCAGGTATTTCATACAAAACATGTCGATCACATCGGTTCTTCTTAGTGAGATATAACTACAGTCCAACGAGTAATTATTAAGAACTGATGCGTTTTAAAAGTTTTATGAATTGCCTGATGATGATTCGATGGGAATCAAAACATGTAACATTATTGCGGGCAATTTATTAAACTGAATTGGGTTTGCTGATTTGTTTCCATTGCTATTTTCTTGTGCGTTTTAACAAAATAGGATGACTCAGAATAAGATTATAACAGTAGCTGAAAATTCGAAGAGTGGGTAATTAAAATTTACTAATGCAATAAGAAAAAATTTCATAATAAGGATTCCATTTATAGTCCTATCCAAAAATTGTTATAAATACTTTAACACTGCGTTGACATACTACAGCTCAGGCAGTAGAGTGACTGGGCTACAGGCTGTAAGACCATTAAATTGTTATTCAGTTCCATTCAAAGGCAAGAGATTTTCATCCTCTCATAAAATCCAGACCAGTTTTGGAGTCCACAGATTCTCCGACAGACAAATTCACGTGCTCAATAGGTCGTGAATCTGACAATTCAACTTCCTACAATATTTAACGGAAGAATGCGCGGGGGATTATCTTCACTCCCTCTTATGTTTTTTGATGTGTGCATAGTGACAGTTTTAGCTTGGTTTGTGTTCTCTCTCCTGCACACGGAACGAAGCAGAAAACAGAAAGGAAGGAAGTTCCACGTTCAGGTGACCCTGCATCATGATAAATTCTTATAATAAACCCAACTAGATGCACTAATTTCTCAAATTTATTTTTGGAATAAAACTCTATATGTTTCGGACAGTCCTTCTGTCCATCATCAGGAGTTTTTTCACTGTACACACAGCAATGGTATGTGTCATACAGGTTTGCTGACAGCTTGCGAGCAGGATCAGGACGGAACCAGTACCGTCCTGATCCAACTCGCAAGCTGTAATGTGACGTCACTTACTGTGGCACTGTCATTTTGGAGAGTCCTGTTAATACTGCCATTAGGGTCGCTGGTAATGGAGGCAACAAATCCTCTGAAATGTCTATACACTGCTATAAGAATACGTGACTTCCCCTCCTCCAAACAGCAAACTTCATAGTCCCTACAAGGGACACCTAAAATCTCAAACGATAGGAAATTTACGTTTTGCGGCAGATAATACGTGATCTGCTTCCTGTGAAAGTGTACCTGTGGCGTACATTTTAAACTACGATTGAGCAAATTACTTTCCCATCTACAACATCCCTATGATTTTCTTCACGTCAGCAAAGCAAAATTTGATCCTATGTAATAAAATTTCATCATCCGAACATGAGCAAATGAATGTGTCCAGGATGGCGTAGTGGGCATAGCGACTTGCTGCGTGCTGGACGCTCAGGGATTCGAACTGCGGTGGGGGTGAGGTAAGTAAATAAATATATATTGAGCTGTATAATTTCTTCCCGTTCCATCTATCTCGTCCTTAAAGTCACCCTAACGATATTCGTTAAGTAGTGTTATGGATGACTGGCGGAATGAAACCGTGAAGCCTGAATATCAGCTTTTTTGAAATGTGAGTGTATTCATACCAGATACTAGTGGGGCTAAACTGAGGACAGTCAACAGGGAGTCGAAAAAGTAAAACTTAATTATAGTGGGACTGATACTTTCATTTTAAATGTATATCCGGAGTTAGATCTAAGTAACTAACAGATCAGGGACCGCGGTGGCACAGTGCTTAAGGTGCTGTGCTACAAATCGGAAGGTCGCTGGTTCGATTCCAGATGGTGTCATTGGAATTTTTCATTGACATAATCCTTCCGATCGCACTATGGCCCTGGAGTCGACTCAGCTTCTAACGGAAATGAGTACCAGGAACATTTCCTGGGGGTAAAGGCGGCCGGTGCGTAGGACTGACAACCTTACCACCATCCTGTGCCGTTGCTCATGAAATCTGGGAACCTTAATTTCCTGGAACCCTTTGGGCCACTCCAGACCTGTAACGGGACTGCTTTACCTAATTAACAGATCATTTTAACCTGCTCTGGTTATTACTCTGTGGAAATAAGAAAGAACAAAAACAAAGGGTAGCGTTAAGAACGGTGTTTGTGACACCGTACCTTCAACTAACAAATGTATAGAGAAAATTGCATAAGAAATAGTCTCACAGAAACAGTGCAAGAAAATAAGATAAAAAGGTACCAGAATGTGAGTGGGTACGGATTTAGTAATGAAAGGCATATCGAGAAGTAGTGTTGAAATTAATGTTGTTGACATGTTGGGCTATAGATTGAAGTGATTCGATCTTTTGTGCTGATTAGCGAGATTTTTGTAGAGATTACAATAAATATCTTACTTCTAAAATATGTTGAATACTAGTCAACTGATCGACAAAACCCGTGGACGTGCCGTCTAGGGCGTTGGTCTACGGCCTTTCGATTACTGGGATCGCGGGTTCGAATTCCGCTGAGGGAAAGGATGTTCTTCTCTTGTGTTTGTTTTGTGTTGTGCAGGTAGCAGCTGATCGTTCGTTACTAATGGATTGACTATGCATAGAATTTGTTCTAAACATTTAGTCACACATACACTAATAAGCCTTCCTATATTCCAGTTTGTAATACAAATATTATATGCAAATTGGGTTTTATTTCGAACTACGTGCTATATTAAAGCAGAAAAAAATATTTATTTGCGACACACAAATATGCGTAGTCTATGTAGACTTATTAAATTTGTTTTGTCTACAGTCTCGCGAATATCTGATACGTTTTGTCGTATGCAGAAAAAGTAAACTGTCTCCAGTATTTAGCACGTCCTCATACTTCCTTTTTGACACTGAATAGGATGAGAACTTACATTGTACATCAAATAGAGTAACAAATAGGTTGTGTTGCAACACAGTTGAATCATTATCACACTAAAAGCAAGAACTGAAGCAGTAACAGTACCTCATCAAGTTTTCAGTTCCACGCGGCATCATGTAGGAAAATCAAATTATGTTACGTCATGGAATAATAAAATCCTAGAATAGTACGGCGGTATTGTATTAAAAATTTGGTTACGTGGAAATTAGGTTGCGCGCAGCAACGTTTGTTTTGTTTTTGAAGCAGTGAAACTTTATCTTATATCCTTCCAGGAATATAACAACTGTGTTTGATGCGAGATATTTTTAATAATGAAAAGACTGGTGGATAGTACAATCTACACGCATCTCGTTTCATATTTAGATTAGATGCATGATACAAATCGTTGGCTGTACATGACGACAGCTTTTTCAACAGGCAACAAAAATTTGCGAGTAATTTACATTGCAAATTGGTGTTAACAGTTGTATTCACGAGCCGTTCTTTATGTGTTTGACTCTCCCTCATGCAGCTGAGGCACTGTCCGTGCTATGGTGTTGGTAATCAATTCAATTGCACAGAATAGGGTTGTCAAAAATATCACTCTGGAGACTTAACATTCTGGATTTTAATGTCTCAATTAAAACACAACAGTGTGCAGTTAAAGTTGCCTAAGTACAGACAAAAATCTCCTACCTTAATTCCAGCCAGGATCATTTGAAATACGAAATGTAAAGCTGTTTTCGTAGACTATTTTTAGGATTTATTTCATTTCCTCTGATATAAATTCTATCGTGCTTTACCACCGCTACTAATTAAACTCGGCATTCGACAGAAAGTACAAAAAAATGCTGAGAAGAATCTTGGTGGCTTAGAAGAATGAAGACAGCGAAGAATTTAGAATATTAAGTTATAAGAATCTTCATGACGTATATGACGTATGCAGTATTCAAATGAATGATAGGAATTTTGATTGAAAATCTTTTCAAAAATATTAATTTGGAATTTCGAGAATGAGATGCGAAGGGACGTCATTCAGCTTAAACAAAAGAGGTTCAGAGTGAATAAGTTGATGGAATTGACGTATGACGGGTTTTATGTTTAGGGTGATGAAATTTAGTATTCTGGTTCCAGATTGGGAAATAAAACGCTTTGTCATAAGAACAAATTCTAAGAATTTAAGATCGTTATGTGTTTTTTAACCGCTAGACGAAATAATCACAAGCTAATTATGCGATTAATAATAATCAAGTGCAGGATATTCTTATTTCTTTTTTAAATATAAAATGAAAATTCTTCGCCTGCGTGACAGAAGACACTGCCGTCACAAAAATTCTATTTTACGTCCACTGCACATTTTCCAGGATGATCCGTTTCGTCTTATTTCGACTTCACTCTGCATGAAGTTGGTAAGTTCACTGTCTTTTTGGGAAACGACAGTTTTATGTCGCTATTAATTTTAGAAACGCCGATAAACTCCTTGTTATTAAAGGGGATACAGCATGCCTATCTACGTACATAGTAATCACAAATACAAAATAAAACCCCCCCTAGTAGTCACTGATTTTATTTATGTTGTCCGAAATTCCTTATGCAGGAAGTTCAACCGAAAACCGCCCTAGACAGGTGGCAAGCGTAACGGCCTAACGTTTCTTCTGATAATATACAACATAAAACATATAACGCATGATAAAACACTCCTCATGTTTGAGTAGGTGTTGGATAATGACCTGCTTCAGCAATCTGACCTACTTAACGACTATTTGAAGTGCTTGCTAGAAATTGCTTACGCTCCGGGGAACAAGCCTGACGCGCACACGGCTCTTTTATCGGGACATATAAGTTGCACTGCGTCATCTTACTTCCCACGCAGCTCACAGCTTCTAACACGTGAGCAGGATAGTGAACAAGAGCGTACAACCCACTTACCACACAGGATAATCACGTATAAGGAAAAAGCAGTAAGCAAAATGTCAGCAGGAAATTAAGAATTAGGGTTCCCCATGTTTCAGATTCTTCCAAATGAAGGGTGTGTGAGAGTCGAAGATCATTTCCAACACATAATCTTTACATGCGGTACGGTATTTTATATGTAATTATAATATGGGCAAATACAAGGCCGGTTACCCTTACCATGCACCTGAGTTCAATTTGCAACTGAATACGCACTTGTTTCAAAGCTTATTATGTTAATGTACAATCCGTTCCGGCGTTCATTTCATCACATACTTCCTTAGAGCTTCGTCAGAGGGTGACAAATTTTTTGGTACAACAGCCCCTAGCTGGTCAGGGCCCCCTCATTATCGATGTTTCACAATCACGCTCAGACACTCCAAACCCGAATGGACTCCTTTGTATGAGTGACCAGCCCAATGCACAGACCTCTACCTGACAACACACAACACTCACAACAGACAGACAGACATCCATGTCGCCGTCGGGATTCGAAATCGCAATCGCATCAAGGAAGCGGCTGCAGACGCAAGACTTAGACCGCGAGGCCACTGAAATCGGGGCAAGGATGACTACATATGATTTAATATGAATTTAACTGTCCGTTTTCGAAATACTAGAATTAATTACGATTTGATTTTCTGTACATCGCACGAATATATTTGTAGGTTTTCACCCCAGGTGCATTTTGAAAGCTGCCAAGGAGAAAACAGAGAACTTATGAAGACATTATTAAATTATTGTGATTAAAGTACCTATCAAGATTATCCATAATAACTTAATTAACTGGACATTAAAATTTGTCGTTTGATGTCTTTACCCATTCATTGATTCTGAAATGTAACATTTGATTACCTCCCTCCTTTAATCCTGTAGTTAGAGTAATATTTGCTCGTAGTCCACAAAGTACGAATTTTTCCCCCTTAGCGAAATAACCCCTAGTGGAGCAGGGCCTCCTCGTTATCGAGGGTTCACGATCACACTTGGACACACTCGGTAGGACTCCTCTGGACGAGTGACCAACCCGACATATAGACCTCTACCTAACATCACACAACACTCACAAGAGACAGACATCCATTTCACCAGAGGGATTCGAACCCGCAATCCCACAAAATACGAATTAGTGATACAAAAATAGAAATTACCGCTGACATTTTATGAAGATACACGTTGTTCCGAAACTTCCGTGCGCTGGCGTGACAGTGCCGTAGTGTGTACACAACAAATTTCCTTTTATTTCCAAAAAATGGCTGCACGAAATCTTGTTAAAGTAGCTTTCTCTCCAACCATCCATTATTACGGGCTGCAATGTCCTCTCCAACAGTCCGTAGGGTTAAATCCCAGTGATTTCAGTGTTACAAAATAGAGAATTGCGCGTCATGTCGACGCATGTACCCATAAAAGACCCCCCTTACAGTTGGCTGCCGTTGAAATATCATACTTTGGCCATAAAATAATGAAACTCGTCTATAGAAGTGGTTCCCAAAGTGTATTCCGCGGAACCGAAGGGATCCGCGAACAGTTCCATGGAGATCCATAGATACATTTATGCACTGGCTACTACAACGATTATTTTTTTTAATTCAGGGAATGTGGTTTTGTCAAAAATAATCGCGAAACTTCTTTAATTGGCGATAAGTCCCCCCCCCCCATCTCTCCGAATGATCGTAGAATATCTAGTTAAGAAACCTTTGGTACCCAGGAAGCGAGCGACGGTCAGTTTAGTAAAGGTCAAATCATGCAACGCATTGTTGCGTATGTTATTGACCTATAATCATAGCTATCTGATTACATGGTGAGTTTCACGTGGATGCAAAAAGAAATTTGGGCGCACTGAATAAACAAACTCGCAATATTGCTCCTGCTGTATGGATTTTAGTAATCTGTAGCTGTGACTTCCACCAATCCCTTTCGGCATAGTTCACACACCATAAACTTAATTCAGTCTAGGAGGGAAGTAAAATAATTGTTTTATTAACTACATTAGTGTCAGTGAAGTAACGTGCAGCAACAGTGGCGTACCGATGGGGGGTTTGGGGTGTTCAACCCCGCCCCAAATTCCGAAGGCCCTCCAAAATCGTGTCAAACTCAACCCGATTATAAAAACTGTTAAAAATTGCTGAATTTAGGATGCCAACACCCCAAGATGTTCGGAATAAAAGGCAGTAAATTTCTAAAACTAACTAGGTTCGCAATTGTTTTACATTAGCAATGACAAATAAATTGGTTGTCATAATAAATACGCGTAGTCTTAAAGTACCAAAAATTAAGAACATTTTACTATATGAAATGAAATTTCTTGTACCAAATTACAGCTGCATCCAGAACCGCAAAATAGTGGTCTACATTCCCCAGATCCCCATTTTCTCTGCCGTCTGTTCTCAACTGAATTTGTTGAAACCCCCCCCCCCGAAAAAAATTCCTGGGTACGCCACTGTGCAGCATCACCATTGTTAAGTTTTTTATTTATCATGGATCAGTGGCTAGAAAGGAGGTAGTTTAAGTAAACAATTAAGCACCACTACAGTAAACACAGGTGTAATCGACCTTGTTAGTGAACCCCACGTTTTACGTTGTCATCCAATACCGAAATTTCTACAGCTGCAGATTGCAGTAAACATGACATGCAATGTACTTATCATTGTAGCAATAAGACACGAATGTGCAACAATTGTTACCGTGGAAAAGCAATAGCTGTTACATATTGTAGCCTTAATTATCCAGCATGCAATGCACATGCGCCGTATTTTCATGTGTTCTGTCCAGCTCCACAATATTTTTCCACATTATCTCCTGAATATATAGACATTCTAAAAACGTTGTTGAATATAAAATGGGTGTTTTGATTTTCTCTACACATTTTGTCTTAAGAACTTCTAATTTTAAGAAAAACCGAGCGAGATATAATCATAAATTTCTAATGATCTTCACGCAAAAAAAACCCGTTATTTTTTAGATTTTAATTAAACTAGAATTTTCTCGACAGATTTTCAAAAAATTCTAAAATATCAGACTTAATAAAAATCCTTTCAGTAGGAGCCGATCTTTGCCATGCTGAGAAATTGACGGACTTACGGACATGACGAAGTTAATAGTCTTTTTTGCCATTTTGCGAATATAAGTGCAGTTATTCTTATTTGTCTCTGGGGCTGACGTATACAGGTGATGAAACTGTCCCTGATGCCCTATGCGTCTTGAACAACAAAGTGTTACCAGGTAGTTCTACGTAACTCGCCAAACTTTGTAGATATCGTCATACCAGTCACCCTGCATAAAAGACAAAAATGTTAATCTTTTGAAGCATAAGCTTGAGGCATGAACAAACCGACAGAGCCGTACGATGAAAAGTTCCAGAACTGATAGCGAAAGGCCGTGGGCTTCCTGCAGGGAGAGCTGCCTACTGCATTTGCAGGATACGCCTATACATTTGCAGACATCCTAATTAAACCATGTGCTTTGGAACTTGCAACTTGTGTGCTTGGAGAACAGTCGAGGAAGGAAATTGAAATAATCCAGTTGTGTAGTAATAATGTTAGACGTCATATTCAAGAATTGTCAGCAGATATAGAAAAACAATCGGCGTCGTTACGTCAATCGAGTGTCTTTTTTCTCTGCAACTTGACCAATTAACAATCGTGTCATAGCTAGCAGTATTACCTGTTTTATGTTTGTGTGACCGTGCAACTCTAATACAATAATATAAACAACCAATTAGATGCAACAATAACAAATTATTAGTAATTTCAATCAGCTCAACATGTTTCGGGCGATAATTTCGCCCATCCTCAGGAGCACTATACTGTGTTTACAGCTTGTGGTATAATGCACCGACGATGTTGGGTTCTGGTGACCTTGTCACCAGTAGGCAACATCATCAGTGAATTACACCACAAGCTGTAAACACAGTAAAATCCTCCTGAGGTTGGGCGAAATTATCGCCCGAAACATGTTGAGCTGATTGAAATTACTAATAAATTGTTATTGTTACATCAAGTTGGTTGTTTGTATTACAGTATTAACTCTATTTGTACGCTGCTTGTTCGAGAACAAAACAGCGGAAGGTTGAATGTCTAAATATTGCAGTGTTCAAACTACATCCCTTTCCTACACCTTACCTGCGTTACAAACTGTATGTCGCACCTGATATTCTACTTCGGTTGTCTACAACCGCTCTTAAGTTTAAAGGAATTTGTGAGACGAATAAACAACACCATTCTTCACACTAGTATTCTATGATGTGAGATTGAATTTATATTCAAACAGTGGCTATTTATATTTCAGCTATTTTTTATTTCAGTCTGGAAATGGTAGACTGTAAGCATAAGATGTGTATAATTTTCAATTCTGGGTAACTGTCAACCGAACATGCCCGAGAGAAATTTCTAGTTTTGGATACCAATTATCTGGACACAAATATTTGAGGATTCTTGGTTATTTTTGGAAGCCAAAAGGGGTCCGCAAGCAGGAACAGAAACAAAGTTTTAAAAAATCCACACCAACATTATTTTCGGTGCGCGAGTAAGTGAGGAATGGTTGTATGCAGGACATTTTAAAGAAACTGAAACCAGACGAGATATTATAGTTTTAATATTCCAATAGGCTCCAATACATAACTTTATGTAGTACGAGGGGTGTTCAATAATTTATCTACCTAAGCAAGAAAGAAGGCAATGAGCGGAATGAAATAAGTCTTTGCATGTTGGGACATGCTTTGAGGTGTCACATATGCAGCCTCAGGTCAGTGCGATTCTAACTGTCAGAGTGACAGCATGTCAAGTGAACCTGTGTGTGAGGTTTCTAAGAAACTGCTCGATTTGGAGCAAAGATCAGTTAAAAAATTTCTTACTAAAGAAGGTAAGAAGCCAAAGGAGATGCTTGAACGCATGGTGGAAGTTTATGGGGAGTCTGCCCCTTCTTACTACAAAAGTGAAATTTTGGTGTAAACAATTTAAGTGGGGAAGAGAGTCGATTGAAGATGACCCTCACACTGGGCGTCCTGTGGATGCGACTTCTGAAGAAATGTGCCAGAATTAGGAAAGTTTGATTTTGGCAGATAGGCGAATGAATGTGTCGAGATTAGCGGAAGAAACAGGCATCTCAGCAGGAGCAGTTTTGACCATTATTCATGAAAAGCTGGACATGTCCAAGGTCAGTGTAAGATGAGTCCCAAGAAGGCTGAGTCCTTTTCAGGACACTCGTCGGCAGTACTGTCAAGAGAACTTGGAGCTGCTCACTGAGGATCCGGAACATTTTTTTCAACGTTTGGTGACAAGAGAGGAGACTTGGGTATATCACAGAGATCCTGAGTCCAAAATGGAGTCCATGCAGTGGAAGCACAAGACTTCCCCCCACCCTAAAAATTTTAGGGTTGAAAAATTTGCTGGCAAAGTCATGGCAACATTTTTCTGGGATTAGAAAGGACTTCTGTTTTTAGAATTCGTGCCACAGAAGACTGCAATAACTGGACAGACCTTTGCTAACACAATTACCGCTTTGCGAGAGGCCATCAAAGAGAAAAGGCAAGGAAAGCTCTCAGCAGACGTGCTCCTCCTTCATGAAAACTCGCCAGTGCACGTCTGCAAAATCTCAAGCTGCCATTCGGCAATGTGGGTTCCAACAACTAAATCACCCACCCTACAGTCCAGGCCAGCTCCCTCGGATTATTTTCTATTCCGAGTTATGAAAAAATTTCTACGGGGTTAACGATTTTCAAGCGATGAAGAAGTCAAGGAGGAAGACACGACCTGGTTTGAAGAGCAGTCAAAAGTTTTTTTCCAGGGGGATAAAGTCGTTGCAACAAAAGTGGGCGAAGTGTATTGAGTTATTAGGGGACTATATTGAAAAATAAAAAATATTTTTTTGTGATAAGTTGTTTCTTTCTTACTCAGGTAGATAAATTATTGAACACCCCTCGTATGTTCACTAAACATTACGTATTTAATCTAAGCATATATAGAGACAATTGTGCTAGATTATCGCATTTTTACGTTATTCAAGAAACTAAAATTACTCTCCGGGGAAAATAAATCCTCTTTACCTTCCATTAACATGGCTCACACAGTTGTTATCACATCGTAACAAGTAATATTACTGTAATTTTTATTGTTATAGTATTTTACTGCCAGTTTTGTGTTTTTTTTAATGACTCAGATATTCTGATAATAGTACGCACTTACATGTCACGTCAGGTCTCCGTCATAAATTTTATAACTGATTTTGCAGTAAGTATGCTATGAATACACGTTTAATGTTGCCTGCTTAAACTGATCAACGTGTAATATAGTATAGACATTTTAAAGACTTCCACATGCTGGTTTATGAAATAATGTAAAATGCCAACTTGATGCTACAAGGTCATTTTATTGATATATTTTTAGCTCCACATGTTTCGGGTACATACGCCCATCATCAGGAGCATTAGATGCTGAGTTGCAGCATATGGTTTTTTGCACCGAGTTTGTAGATGAGTGGTGGTCCTGAGAGCCGCTGCACAGGTTGTGTGTACGGTGCGGACGGTGCCGTGCGACTCACGGCACCGTCCGCACCGTAAACACGACCCACGCAGCGGCTCTTAAGACCACCACCCATCCAAAAACTCGGTGCAGAAAACCATATGCTGCAACTCAACATCTAATGCTCCTGATGATAGGCGTATGTACCCGAAACATGTCGATCTAAGAATACATCAATAAAATTACTTGTTGCATCAAGTTGGCATTTCACATTAATTCATGAGGAAGATGCACTGTCAAATAACCCTCATGCTGGTTTAAGTTTTATGATTTACGCTGGATTGTGAGATTTTGATCGAAAAGAAACGACTATAATATCGCTTACTACATTACAATGCGACACCTCCTTTATACAAATCTTATATGTGGTTAAAATAAAGGGTACATTTATGGGTAAATTTCCCTTTTGTTTAATTCAGCTCCATGAAATGGAGACGTATTGCGGAGCTGAGGTCAGCTACAGAGTCCCGCATTCCATTCCTCTTCCAGACGGCCCACTCCTACTCTAGTAGCAATGAACAGGAGACTGATTGTCAGATCTCTACTGAATGTTGTGGAGAAATCAAGCCCTGATTCCTCGGTAATCCAGCCGTAACGTACAAAGTCATTCCAAATCACATGTAGTCCAAAATAGTAGTTATGTAATTTATATTTCAGTTTCATGGGCTTTCAGGTTAGATAAGTCTTTTCCATTTCGAACACCTATCCTAATTAGCCCATATAAATAATTCTTTCGGAAACAAATGTCAAAGAATAATTACGCCTCAACGGTTTATAATTCCCAAACAAGTGTCAACATAATGATAATCTTATCTGTGAATTTGCTCCGAACTTTCGGAGGAAATTGCAGCTTCCATCCACACGGTGATTCATATTGGTCCAGATAAATGCTAAATTGCTTCAGAAAAGGAAATGTACTGATTATATACGTAGGTTTACAAGAATTGTGTCAATCAAAGCTGTGAAAATGGAAAAGGGAACCGGATTTGTAGCAAGCAAATGTGAGGCCACAGTTTCAAGTGAGCTAAAGAGCACTTCTCAGGACTCCTAAATTTACCTGTTTAAGGTTCCTCCCTGGGTGGTTTAAGGTCAGGATTATCATACATCCTTAACAAGAAAAGAGGCCATTTACAACTTACTGACCATTAAAAGAGAATATATTTTATTTTGCTCACAATAACACGAAGAGCACAAACAAAAATTACACTTAAGGAATTTTAGGCTCAAGCATATATTTCAGTGGATCCACTTGCCTTCAGCATCGCAGAAACACCAGAAATTTAAGTACGAAACTGTTCACGAGGCGTATTTTTAAAACTGTAGTCCACATGGAAAGTTCTTTGAGTCAGCACGTAACTCTTTTCTCTCTTGTATCCATTAACTCTGCATTAGGCGGAGCAATCATCGCTCCCATTATTTGCGGGGCTAGGAAACGAACACTCTAATAACTTCAATACTACTGGCTGAATGGAAGTGTTATTACCTTCACTGAAATATTCTGCCCTTTTTTCGTGGGACGGGAAAGAAGAAATCCTGAATTTCTTTCTTCTTACACAGTTTTGAATGCAACAAGAAGCATCAAAACACCTGGTGTCATCAATTGTAGCACCTTCTGAGTGTATATACTGAATGGCTAGTTGAATATTGTACCATGATATGTAAACACCTCAGCTTAAGAAGCCCAATACGTACAGTTCATCTTAATGCTTCATCAACATATTAAAGTACTCCAAGCATCAGGCGTGAATTCCTTATACACGTTGATAAATCTTTCAACACTTTTCTTCACAGTCATCTTCCCATATTTGCGTCACATAATTTTTAATGTCACAAATTTGGAAGATAAACTCCCAGCCATTGAAGGATAAACAATGTGAAGATTGTCCGTATTGTAATGGCTGATGTTTCTGTCACTGCAGTGCCTCCAAGTTTGTTGGAAACATTCAATTATCACCTGAAAATTCAGTACATTTTGGAACAAAATCATTATTTTCTAATACCGCTGAAAACATACTAAGCTATAGGGGGTTGTTTGAGCGTGCATCTTTCTCATGAAATAATGTGGAATGCAAACTTGATGCAACAAGGTAATTTTATTAATATATTCTAAGCTCGACACGTTTCGGGTACATACGCCCATCAACAGCAGCATTAGATGTTGAGTTGCAGCATATGGTTTTCTGCACTGTAAAGAATGAGATAATATGAAGTGTGTGTGTGTGTGTGTGTGTGTGTGTAGTGGCTTTACACTACACTATACTACACACACACACACACACACACACACACACATACACACACACACAATCCATATTATCTCATCTCATCTTTACAGTGCAGAAAACCATATGCTGCAACTCAACATCTAATGCTCCTGATGATGGGCGTATGTACCCGAAACGTGTCGAGCTTAGAATATATTAATAACATTACCTTTTGCATGATGTTGGCATTCCACATTATTTCATACTGAACTATAGTTTGTGCTGTTTTATTAGGCATAGTTTTGTGTGAAATCCAGTCTTTCGCCAGTAAAAATATTGAATCACGATTGGGAAAATTTTTAACTCAAACTGATTGCTCCAATCTGTCGCCAGTCCACAAAGCCGTATGTCTGACATGGATACATTCTCAGTCTAAGTTGCGTGAGGAGAAATCGTACCATTTACAGGCTTAATTATTTCTGTTTTCTTTCACGCATTTGTCAGCCTTCGAGCTGTATTTGAACCAGGAACAATTTTCTAGGTGAAATTACTAGTGAATTCTGTAGAACTGTAAATGTTGTGATGTTTTATATAATTAAAAGCAAAGACGCTGTCTGCCGCATGTACGTTATTTCCTTTATAACTTTCTAGCACAAAGAAATTATTTGACTAACTGCTGTCACCTCGAACGTTCTTGTTGTGTTTTGTTGTTTCCAAATGTGCTTCAAGAGTTTTAACCATCCTTTATTCGCAACAGATACAAATACTCCTGACATGCGTTTCTAGCATTCAGCTTGAGTTTAGTTACAGCCACTCCGAAAACACGTGTATTTCTTCTTCGAAATTTTCTATAAATTTTCATTGATGTTTAGGTATTTTTGACAAAAAAACAATTAATTATTAGCAAGAACGAATACTGAAATTTGTGAGAAAAGAACATAAGTTCTTCACTAAACAAATAAAGGCTGTCAGTGTTTAGCACTCAACATGCAGATACAAGAATTCAGTTAAATGTTAAATGCAGTAGGTTAGTAGATGGTGCCGGTTAGCTTCCGTCGACTTACGCTCAACCAATCAGTACACCGAGACAGATCACAGTAGTGACTAAGTTTCAGTATGACTCTAATATAGTACTTAATTTACAGCATAAACCATTAATTTTTCTCATCAGGCAAGGAAATTTTATTGACTGAATACCGCTGGCTGAAAACCCGAATATTTTTTAACATATACCATATCCGACCGAACCTTTATTTTAAATATGACGTGTGGTAACCTTGTCTAAGGTGGCGAGTGATAAATGCTATTCATGGTTGTACTCGTCTTAACGGAAAACCTCAGGACGAAAGGGTTATTACGTTCTGGGAGAAAGCTTGAAGCCTTTCGTTCACGGAGTGGGTGAGAGGCTTCTATGATCTTCTAACGAGAACCGTTTATGTTGTTGGAAAGCGTCTCAGGTTCCATCGTTTCCTTGATGAGGCTATATAATAGACACTCTTCCTCCACCCAAATATTTCAACATTGGGAAACCCAGTTCATTCCCCATGGAGGCGCATATCACGTTCTTCCGAAACTTATGAACAAAAAGCATCACAATATCCGTCTTAAAACATAGAAATTTATTTTTATTAGCATAAGCAGTGAAACTTTGAAATATCTGGCCCCTGAACTTAGAAAACGGATTGCTAACATTCCATATTCCATTACATTTTCCGGGACTCCTAAACTTCAGCACTTAACATTTTACTCTTAATCAGACAAATTACTCTCTCCATTGTTATAACTATGTTTTTATATGCCAGTAAAACGCGTTTAAATAACAGCCACAATTTCATCCGGTATTTAGACTGGAAGGGGATTGCAAATGGTCGTGCAGTATACTTTACTGGGGTTCTTTCTGCAGCAGTAACAGCCTATCCCAACAGACCTATAATTCCTACGTTCCAATTGCACCTTAGAAGTGTACTACAAACAGTTTAATTAAGATACGACTCTGCTCACAAGAGTCAAAGAGCAGAGAGAACTTTAAGATATCTGTTAACCAAGACTGCATTTATATAGAAGACAACTGAAATGAGAGTAATATAAAACGAGGGATATAAATCTGAAAAGGTTAGAAAAATTCAGTGAGGACCATACAGTTCAGTGTCGAGTGACAGAACCAAATGTAAAGAATGACTCACTTACAGGCACGAAGAAATGAGACAGCCACTCTGTTAGTTACGGCAGACCGTATTCTAAACTGTAAAATGGAACAGATGAGCCATAAAGGGAATGTACTGTCTACGCATGTAATTTCAAAGCTTTCACAGAAAATTTTACAGGCTTATGTTTATCTTTTTTCGTAGGGCTCATTACAGTAGGGGATTAGTAATAAAAACTACCACAGAGATGAAATTTCCCTCTAAATTTGTACGGATTCATTTCCCTCATTTCACTGTAATGAACCCCTCAAATGTGAGATAATGTGGACGAGAGAAATAAAAAATTACAGTTTTCTATACGCCAAAGAAAGAGTGAAGAGAAAAATAAAATATATGTTTATCTAAGTATTTAACCACCTTGATGCACAACATTTGTTTTAAATGAGTTTTTATTTCATGTCTCTACATGTTTCGAGCACATGTGCTCATCATCAGGAGGTCAAAATTGCATTACACAGCCTCTGGTATCATCACACCTGTAGGTGTGATGATACCAGAGGCTGTGTAATG
>Ga0131853_10010157_pt1 | contig 17222 bp, 9 predicted proteins | sample TergutLab28metaG_FD_92764 | JGI IMG/M metagenome (GOLD analysis project Ga0131853, IMG submission 92764) | Labiotermes labralis P1 segment gut microbial communities from Petit-Saut dam, French Guiana - Lab288 P1 (version 2) (version 2) | ecosystem: Host-associated > Arthropoda: Insects >... | reverse complement strand
CGGAAGGTCGCTGGTTCGATCCCAGCTGGTGTCAGTGGATTTTTCATTGACATAAAATCCTTCCGATCGCACTATGGCCCTGGAGTCGACTCAGCCTCTAACAGAAATGAGTACCAGGAGTATTTCCTGGCGGTAAAGGCGGCCGGTGCGTAAGGCTGACAACCTTACCACCATCCTATGCCGTTGTCACGAAATCTGGGAGGCTTAACGTCCTGGAACCCTCTGGGCCTGTCCAGGCCTGTAATGGGACTGCTTTACCTTTATATTCAATTACAAGAATGGGAAGGCCTAGACCGGAAGCATATGGCTAGAGAAAGGGACAAGGGACAAGGGGCAAGCCCTTGTAAACACGGTAAGGAAATAAATGATGCCATAATATGCGGTGAATTTCTTGAATAGCTCAGGACACGCATCATAACACAAGACACACACCCAAAGTCCGGCGCATTCTCAGCAGCGTACGACTTACACAATACGACATGCTCCAACAGCACCAAGTTAATATAAGGAAATTAATCAGTGAGTGTTTTTAAAAATGTGACTTTAGTAAGGAACAGTGTAGCTCCCTGAAGATGATCTTAGGATCGAAACATGTTGGAGCGATTTTAAATGTTTTATTGTAAAAAATGTTATGTATGTGCATTAGTTGGTGTGCTGATTAAATGACTCTACGAAATGCACGGTGCAACGATAAAGATACCTAGAATTTGAGTCTGCTGTTTTAGCCAGGCAGCGTGACGTTTCCTGTGGAACACGATGAAATAAATGGCAGAGCGTTTAATATCCCCCCTGAAAAATCTAAGACTGCAGGTCAAAAACCTTTCAAGCCATTCCTGCAGTAACTTTCATGCCCTAATTTTTTTAAATTTGGTATTAAGACAATTTCGCTGGTCCCAGTGGCCGCGCGGTCTAAGACGTAGGTCTGCGGCCGCTCGTCTGCCGAGATCGTGAATTCGAATCCCACCGGGAGCATGGATGTTTGTCTGTTGTGAGTGTTGTGTGTTGTCAGTTAGAGGTCTATGCGACGAGCTGATCACTCGTCCAGAGAAGTCCTACCGACTGCGATGCGTCGTTGTGTGTGATCTAGAAACCTCATGAATTAGGAGGCCGTGACCCGCGTTGGGCCGCAGCGCCACAGGAAAAAATAAATTAAGACAATTTCATCCCACCCATAATAGACTCTCTGAGCCCTTCTCTACACTGGGTCTGAAATTAAAATTGTTAGGCAAGAGAACGGAACGAGTATTCCATATTCTTCATTTGATACACACTGTTCTGAAATATAAGCTGATACCTGGATTGTAATTTCCTGTCGAATAGTAATGATTGTTTGTAGTTCATTTCGCCATCGCCCAATTTAACCAGACATTGAAAGCGGTTAGTTCAAGGTAACACAGATCGTACTAACGCACGCACCATTCTTTTTTTCCAAAATGTATTTACACCTACATCCACTGTAGAAAATTTTGCAAATGTATTATGGGATTCATTTACATTTTGCAATGCATATCAATGAGAAGTAGTTAATAGCTGTGTTTTGTATAGAACTAAAACATTACTGTGTACGTAAAATATTGTGTTCGTTGATTTGCAACGAGTACGGCATATGTAGAAGAATTTGATGACGTACGTCACTAAGCGTCTAACCACTCAAGTTTCCAGAATACGTAGCAGGTTAAATGCAATAACATACTCGTATGTGCTTGACAACACAAGACAATTTGCATTGCCTACACTACAGGGCTTTACAAAGCGAGATTTTGAGTGGAAATTCTCAAAATTTGAAATTGTCAATTATGCATTACATTTAAAAGATCTGGTGACAAAGTCTTCCTTAATGATGGCCACAAAAATTCCGAATAGAATTCCAATGTACAGGGAACCTTCTCTGCTTCCACCTTAAAAACATAGTGATCACAAAAACGCAACCACAAAGACAAGGTTTTCAAATAACTTCACTGCGACCATGTTTGTAAAAGCGAGCAGGCCCAGTCAGATTGTACAGTGTCTACGCCGACCCTTCTGAGCTTAACATAATAAAAACCCTGTGTAAGTAATCATTTGGAGACTACGCGGAGAAACTAGAGGTTTAGAGAATGAAACTAATTATAAACATATGGATGAGAGAGATGAGAATCTGAAACTAAACCTTATGCAAGAGACACAGATGTTTCGTCATCCGGAGAAGGAATCTAGAAAACATGAAACGATGTGGCCATTTTAAACAAACGAAGAAGGGAAGATTACCGAAAAAGTGTTCTAATGGTCATTGCAAGAAAGAAGACAAAGTGGAAGTAAAGTGGAAACCCCTCTTAAATTTACTTTGGAAAATGTGGTATTTTGAAAAATTAGACTGTGTGAACAAATTACTGTGAATACTGAAGGGGGAATCATCCATAAGGAAGGAATAAGGAGGAGGAGGAGGAGGAAATGCTGATGATAAGTATGATTAATTTGACGTTCAGAGGATCGTGCATCATGATATATTCTTGTAATAAAACCAACGAGATTCACTAATTTCTCAAATTTATTTTTGGAATAAAACTACATGTTTCGGACAGTTTCTCTGTCCATCATCAGGAGTTTAGCACTGTACACACAGCAATGGTATATGTCATACAGGTTTGCTGACTGCTTGGTTTTATTATAAGCAGTATGATGAAGCTTATGGTATTGAAAAGCTTTGAACTGCTTCATGTCTTGAGTCCCTGATAAAAAGGGCTTGCACTGGGAACCGATTTTCATGGAACTGCTTGTCAAGTAGGAATGATTGAAACTTCCTTGCTTCGTTACGTACGGAAGTATATTTCCGTCACATGATGAGACAATGGAGCCCATTCTTATTGCGAATAATGCTTCCATTTTCTCATGTAAAACTTTTTCAGCATCTTGACTTCAATACTGGCAGCTGAGGTTCGTAAAAACTTACGGGTGCATTACTCGCCCGTCATGCCTTCATTATTTTAGACTGTGAAGGAAACTTTGCTGAACACTTGAAGACGCCAGCACGTTAGACATGACGTCTTCTCCCTTTGAGCTAAGTTTTACTTGAAGAGCCCTTTCTTCTACGTACTGGGACCTTCTCTGAACAATCCATTACTGCTCACTTGATTCGTATGGGTCACGTCATTAAACACTAACTATAGCTGCTAGTTCAAGAACACCCCTACGTGCCTTCTTGTTGAATATAGGACAGTGGGCTTCATCAGCAAATATCAGGTTTTCAGGGTGGACACTCTGAATAACGTTATCCTCTGGGGTGTGACGTCATGTATTATTATCAAGGTTTCGAAGGATCTTGCTACCTGTTTCTTCAGGGTAGAGCAGTCAGATGTACAGGAGAGGCGTAATATTTTTGCAAATATTATCAAAGTTCTATTTATTCGCCAACTGATGCACTAGTGAGTTTTCTTAAAAAACAATATTAAAATTTACATTAAAACAGCTCCGACATATTTCGTTGTTACAGTTACACCATCATCAGGGAGAGCTGTAATTTGTGCTTACTAAAGTTACAGTCTACTCCCGAACAGTGCAACAAACATAGGTCAATTAGGACCTCATATATGCAGCTACACGATTACAGTATTAACCAAACATCGATGTATTTTAATGGACTATTTTAACAACTATAACTTTATGATGTCTAGCTTTGTTCAGCAGATGGAAGCTGCTCTCTTCTTAAGTAGGCCTGCAAAAATTAATACGAAAAATTTGGCTGAAAATTTGTCCTAATCTGCTTCAAAGTCCCGACCTTCATAAACTTCATTTTACACTAATGCTTCAGGGAAATTTGATGTAAGTGAAATTCTTTTATATGGACCTGAATGCAGTCATGAATGCATTCCTGAATCTAGGGAGACATTTTCTAGAAAACATAGAAACAGCGAAATTAAAAATCGGTGTTTAAACCTTATTCTGCTAACGTGGAGAATATGGTGAGCTAATAATTCTAGAAGATGGCAGATGGGATTTAATTCGGTCTTTAAAGGGTTAAGGAAGAAATTTGACTCATAGTATGGAAAAGAATGCCACAGTGGGCAACAGAAAATCAAGAACACCCTATAAAACGCACTAATGATGCTGAAAAAAAGATCTTATATTCTGGAACCCTAAGTAATTGGAATGTATTTCATTCATTGTATTAGTCCCTTAGCGGTCCATGAAATACTTCTCCATAACAAGCTAGATTCTGATAAATGTGTTAAGATATAGTTTACTTTTAAGACTGAGTTATAAGCATGTAAGTTAAACACTTGACATTTTGCCGTATAAAGTGATAAATTTTCCTTACATTGTCTTTGTAAACGACATATTGTTTGTACAAGAAATTTTTGAAATATATACTTGGGGAGTCAACTGAAAAACTGAAAAGTGCGATAAAAATTCGCACCACAGATCGATTGACTTTGTAAGTTTCAACAATGATATTCATGGTTTGAAGAGTGGCCGACAGGTGGCAGTACGATACTACATAGAAAAATGAAATAATTGTGTACCTTTTGTGTTCAATAAATTACGAGATAAAACATATTTAAGGTTTTATTTGACTCACTCTCTTATTTATATATTTACATGGATGCAAAAATTCGATTCGTTTTACACAGTTCTCTAATTTTACGGCCTTGAATATCTTGAAAAATCGGGAAAAATTAGATTCTTTTTACACAACTCTCTAATTTTAAGGCCTTGAGTTTCTTAAAAAATCGAATTCACAAAACAGTGTACTATAAAAACATCGTTTGTTGATGAAGACTAGGAAACACGGAAATAATTCCAAACGTGATGAACGATTTCCTAGGCTTCGCCAGAAGACCCTTCCATAAATCAAACAAAGCAACAAGAAAGCGAGCTCAAAAATTGATTTTGCAGCGAGTGTTGCAATATAAACACGATTTATCTTAACCTTTTAAAACCTACTAGTTGCGGGCAACAACAGGTTAGAACTTAAGAATTGACATTCTGCCCACACTGTATTTATGTGTTTTGTATTTATCTGAGAACAAACAGCGACTTATGCCACTTACAGCATAAACTGATTGGTTATTATAACCGATATGAAAAGTGTTTACAGCGCGGTACGAACTGGGTCTTTAAATAAATCAGTCTGCGCTTCGTCTTTAAAGGGATAATTATCTTTGAATTTATCGCTGTTTTGCAGTAATCCGACGATGTGTGTTCATGTACCAGCTTCGTTTTCACTAATTGCGTTCTTCGGCTTTGAAAACGCGAGCAGTAATTTTAACTACTCAGTGTGTTCCTCTGCTTTGAAAATGCAGACGATAGTTTCGAGCTACCGAGCATATTCTGCTGTTCTGCAAATGCGGGCAGTGTTTTCTTCCGAAACGTTTGTAAATACTTACCAGTTCGCCAGGTACCGTCAGAGAAATTCCCTCTCTTGATGAGCTTTATATTTCGTACACTTTGACAGTATTATCACTTTTCGCAAAAGCAGACAAACATCTACAACTTTTTGCGCTAGTCAGTTAAATTGCTTCACAAGTCCGTCAAGAGACTTGTTTCTCCGACAAATAGACGTGACCGCATGAGATAATTTATATCACTTGTTTTCCACTGTGTAGCTGTGGGTTTTGTTCAAAGTTCAGAACATCTCTGACTGCTGTTACTTCTTACAGTAACATTTTGAGAATAGCCTGAAATCTTTTACCGCAAAGATAATCGCGTTAAAAAAATAGGATAACTGTTTCAAGTCGATACAGTGATTAGGCCATGGATTGGATGACAGAAGTGTGGTTCAGTTTCCAACAGAGAGAGAGAGAGGGTTTAATCTCGTCTCCTTGCTTCTTCAGAGGGTCCAGACTGGGTATAACATCCACCCAGTAGTATCCTATTCAGTTGATACCATATATTCTTTCCCGGAGATAATTCTGCCGCTCGCTGCGAAGGTGTCTACTCATTTCCATCTGGGGTCGAGGTTAAGAATGCGTGGAACTGTACTTCTTCTATATAGCGTGGGGTTTAATTTAAAAACAAGGAAAACTTTGCCTTGAAAGTAATACATTTATTTTCTACTCTGATTTTGCTTTACTTCTGATTTCGTGACCCGCTTACATAGAGAGTTTATGTTATCCCTGTTAAGTCAAATGAATTCCATTGTCATACCAGCTTTTCCGTATGATATTTAGATTGCAATACACAAGTTTTCACTGGCATATCCATAACTTCTTTTTGTAACTAAAATTGAAGGCTCGCGTGCTTCATTAACATGTACAGATATATCTGTAATTCGTCTTCACTATGTAACATGCAATCGATTTTAACCCTTACTCCGCTAACGTGGAAAATATGGTGAGCTCCTAATAATGCCAGAAAATGGCAGATGGGATTTAACTTGGCGTTGAAAAGGTTGACAGCAATATCGGTGAATACTGGTGTTGGAGCTGTGATAAACGTAATACAGGCTTCGGAGTCGGGAAAAGCCGCCACCAGCTCTGATCTGCGCATTATATTAACATTTCGCCGGGTTATATCGGTGAGTCTTTACAAAGAAACTAATTTGCTGGGAATGTAGGAGTGTAAAGTGACCCATTAAACGTCTGCTGAACTTTAGGTTATCATCCTTCGTTTACTTATTTTCAGTGAAAAAGAAAATAATATACCAAGACGCTTCGCAATTTAAACCGTTACATAGTTAACATCTTACCAACAGATCCTTCCGGTGTTGTACGGCCACGTTCTTATCATACCTACACACTTACCAGCTGACGTACAAATTTTTTTGTGTGCAGATGTTTGTTCTGTCTGAGGGCACTTGCACACACACCGGCTTTTTGCCGGAGTCGGATCCGGCTTCGGTCGTGGAGTTTTTCACAAGTACCGGCATTGCCGCTGCCGGTGGTCAGTTTGATTTTGAACGCTGTGTAGTTTTTGATTTTGAACGCTGTGTAGTTTTTGATTTTGAACGCTGTGTAGTTTTTGATTTTGAACGCTGTGTAGTTTTTGATTTTGAACGCTGTGTAGTTTTTTGATTTTGAACGCTGTGTAGTTTTTGATTTTGAACGCTGTGTAGTTTTTGATTTTGAACGCTGTGTATTTTTCATACAGACTGGGGTATTTAAAACAGTCGTCCGGCAACGACAGGTTCAGGTACGTGTGCAAGTTCCAGTGCAGTTACAATGAAACTGATAAGCCGGCCGCCGGCCGCTAACCCGGCGCCCGGCTTGTCGAGTTCCAGTCCGACACGCTAATTTGCTGTACAGGCAATTCGGCCGGACCGGCTGCGTGTGAAAACAGCCATTTATTTACATTGTATCCGGCGCCGGATTCGGACCCAGCTCCGATTTTGCAGGTGTGTGTGCAAGCGTCCTGACTGTTAGCGACAAGCTGTGGTGTGTGGCTTTGTAAATATTCAACATGACACATTTCTAAGACTAGAAATCGGTCAGTAGATAGAAAATGTATACGACTGACAGAAATATGCGGACATTTTGATGACGTATAGGAAAGGCGATTTAAGAAATAATACATTTAGTTCATGATTTAAAATGGCGTAATTCTAAAAATTCTGAAATTTCGCCCGCAAAGAAACGCTTTCATAATGCATAACCATAATTTTCCTGAACTCTATAATTTTTTTTTTTTGGTGGAAGCGATCTATGTTCTACGTGAAGTAAGAAAAGAGTCTTTATAGACAGGGTGTTTTTTGGGGTAGTCTGTCATACTTGGGTAGATCGTACTTTAGGTTAAATTACATCGATGTAACAAAAAATCTACAATATCGAAAGATAAACAGTTTTCTGAGATATTGGCCTGAGAAAGGTGTAGTTTTCTTTCGGTCCTGTGTACTGTACATGTTCAGCGGGATTCATTAGCTATATACTGCGCAGATCCGTCCGTAAAAGGATACCAAATTCAAGCCATGAGGCGTTGCGTGTCCCTTGTAAGTTCTTGGCCCCTAAGGACGATTTTTGTGAAAATATTACGAGTTTTTCTTACTTAACGTATTTATGTCACTTGGAAGCTAACTAACTGCCACGCACAGGTGTTTATTTCATTGAAACTGAAAATTTCTCCCAGTTTCGATACGTGTTTCATAAACATTAAATGTAAAACAGCTATCGTTTTTCAGAATTTCTCTCACCCTTATCTCCGTAATCGTACAGCCACAGACCTAGGTGCTTTTGGTTATATCGATATAATTTTACCTAAGAAATGTTCCCCCGAATTGTGGCAGATTCCTGTTGAAACACCCTGTATAATATAAGGTAAATTTCAGTCTTCAGAGAATTAATTGGAAAATAAAATCGCGGGTTCTTCCCAAAGTAGAGCGTGTTATAGTTTTATTCTAGCATCGATATAAAATATATTAACCTTTTGACGCCTAATGTCAACTATAGTGGTCGTACCGCACCGCTAACCTCTAAAGTTGCATTTTATGTATTTATTCAACAAATATAGGTACCGAATATTTTAAACATGGTATATACTCTCCGTTTTTTGCTGTTCAAAATCCAGTTTGTTTCATAATTCTAACGTACTTGGTTCATGTATTATTCACATTTTATATACAGGGTGTGCTAAAATTAAAAAAATAAATCCGGCGCCAAAAGGTTAAATGTAACATGTGGACCGTAGCCAACAATTGAAAGCACAGAGTTAGTAACGAAAAAGCAAAATGAAATCTCTTGGTTGTCGCAGTAACAAATTAGCATAATATGTAATACTGAAATTCTTTTAGATATTTTAGTACGGCTGTGCGTGAAATTCAACGAACTGCGTTGAATTATACGAAACGGTGGATTTAAAATAATTGGAAACTTTTAATTCGCCCACGTGTAGTGAGGCAGGCGCCAAACACACTTTTCCCTGCGTCACATTGCATTTTAGTCACATCTCGTCGTCAGCTGAAGCATTAAATTTGATCACGGCCGTGTCATCAGTTCAGAGCCGACCGAATGCTCGTGTTCAAACAGATACATGTCAACATTTTTACTTGGCGATGCAAATGTAGTTTAATCCTCCACGCATCGTTTATTCCCCATTGAAATATCGAATACGTAATACATATTTTGGAGGCACATCATTCTGGCCTCAAATTACAAATAATATTATTTATTTATTTGTTTATTTATTTATTTATTATATCATGTGGCACACCGAACATCCCAGTCGAGAAGTTAGCATTGATTCTTACGTAGGAAGTTCTGGGTTCGGACCTGTGACCAGATCCCTTGTAGCTGACAGGTTTTACTCGGATTTCACGCATTTTTAGGGATATAAAGTTACATGGGGACACGAACGTCACCTGTGACGCCCGTTACATGTCGTTACTCTGTAATTAGTCTGATCAGGTTCTTGTTTGTCGCTTTTCATTTATTTCCATGGAAACCAGAAATCAATTTTTTGCTGTATTATTCCTATACAGAAGCAGCAGACGTCATTTGAGTGTGTGCTGCAGTTGGCATTACGGTGTCAAACATCGTTGGAAATAATGGCGTCTATATTAATCAGCAGCACTACTTATTCTAAGAGTTTGTAATTGTGAACCTCCATTGGCCCTTAGAGAATAACATGAAATTAGAAGAAATAAAATAATGGGCTATATGTACAAAATATTGGCCCTCTTCTGACAAAAAAAGTATAACTATTATTATTATTATCGTCTCTTGTCCAAAACCTTTTCTGCCTGGTACTTCTCTTGAACCAGCGGTGAGCCCCACCGCTCAGGCTTCAAGCTTCACACTGCAGTACTTTCCGTATTATGTGTGATGTTCCAAGTATAGCTGTCTTTTGCAGTGAATCTATCGAATGTTTTCCTGGTACAGCTTCCAAATTTTTCCTTAAGTTTCTCGTTACTATTCCAGTGGCTCCAATTATTACTGGTACAATTGTACATTTTAGGTTCCACATTCGTTGTATCTCTATACCTAAAGTCTTATATTTTAACTTCTTTTCTGCTTCCTTTTGCACAACGTTTCTGTCTGCGGGTATTGCCACATCAGTGTGCATACTTTCTCTTTTTCGTGTTTAGTTTTTATGTCTGGCCTATTTGCTGTAACTTCCCTGTCTGTATGTACTGCTTGATTCCACTTATTATTATTATTATTACTATAATTATCATTATTATTAAGTTTACGAGTCGGTATAGTTCGCATGCGGACTAAGGCCACGGAGTTTAGTTAGTTTAGTTAAGTTTACGAGTATTCTGTCAAGCCGGTTCTTCTGAAATATTCAGAAAACTAAATCTTGGTATAATTTCCCTAAAATATTAGATGAATACAGTAGAAGATTTTAATGAAATCAACCCACTCTTCTAACAATTAGGTACTCTTAATTTAATTATCAACCAACAAATGCACTTACATAAAATAGCACATTAAAACACTTAAAATCGCTCCGACATGTTTCGATCCCAAGATCATCCTCAGGGAGCTACGTTGTTCCTTGCTAAAGTCATTTTAAAAACATTCACAAAAAACGTAGCTCCCTGAGGATGATCTAGGGATCGAAACATGTCGGAGCGATTTTAAGTGTTTTAATGTGTTATTTTATGTAAGTGCATTTTTAAGTTGATAATTAAAGTAATTACACGAAATGCCCGGTGCAACGATGAGAACAGTTATGTGCTCTTTTTTAGCTGTGCAGGTCGTTGTATTTATTTTGCATTCTGTAAATAGAAAATAAAGAGTGTCGTGTTTCAGCATATCTCAATGTGGGGTTTCACACACCGCCCTCAGTACAGACATGTTTCAAAAAGTTAAATGTTATATACATTAGTGAGATACCGGGTTTAAGTCTGATCTGAGGAATCGGTTATTTTGGGACGTATTGTTCCTTTTGGCAGAACGATGAATGCCTAGACAATATTTCCAGCCTTATAAAGTAATATTACTCATAAGTCCTACTGTTTCGCTATTATTGGGCATTCTTCACCTCGTTTTGAAGATGAGTTATTTCTACAGAAGATAAAGATGTATGAAACGTGGATCGTGTAATGTGCTGATTTGAGACTAAGCACCCAGTCAGGAACGTTATGGAGAAAGTAAAGATGAAGTTACTAACCTTTGGCTAGACACTATGAGCGACTGCATTATCTCCTGACAAAGGGAGTGAGCTATGATGTCTGAAAATTTTGAACGGAGGCATCACGATGTGCTTAGATACGTATTATGATATTAATAGTGTACGTCAGCACAGCTGTTTTTATTACACAAGGTAATTACATAGGCTACATGTTTCGACTATTGAACAGTCATCTTCAGGCCTATTCTTTACAGGTTAAGTCACAGGATTCTGTGCACACATTGGGATCCCAGTGTGTTTACATCAGTGAAATATTTAAGCCATTTCATTTTTATAGGAAAGTAAACGTGCGAAATGTGTAACTGAGTGGTTAAAATACATTTAAAATTATTTAAAAATAGTGTATTGGCGTTTACCAGATGACTCTTCAATAGTCGAAACATGTAGCCTATGTAATTACCTTGTGTAATAAAAACAGTTGTGATGACGTACAATATTAATATAATATGTCTGTAAAAGTGTTTTGGGGATTCCATAGCCGGTATAGACTTGCTGTGTGGGAAAATAAATCTCGAACCCTTCCAGGACTCAAGCCTTAGTAGTCACTTAGTACAAATAAATGACATTAGTTTTAAGTCGTAAAGCTGAGTCGATATAAAAACAACTTAAAATTTGGTAGAAGATTAAAATTATTTTGTTCCCAATTTTGAAATACGAGCATTTAGCGCTACGAGCTGCCGCACTTATATAAATTGACACTAACTTAGACAGTAGCAATACGGTAATTCCGTACGTGTTCCAGCCGTGGATACAACTGAAAGGAGGTTGATACAGTGACTTGAAATTTTACGAGTCGAGGTTGGCTGCTGCATAACCTAACGCTCTCAAGCTATGCTAAATTTTGGTCTGCTTTACTGTACAGTTACACACTAATTACCTTATAATATTCTTATATTTCACAAATTGTTTCAAGCAGTAACGCATGCGAATTTTAGTTTTAAGATACCCTTGTCGATTTTCGCCCGGGACTTTGACTAATCTTAACAGGTTTTCTCTTCTATCTTTTGTTCCTTCCATGCAAATTATGGCACATAACCCTTAACATAATCACGTCCGCTTCCTTTCACATCCTTTCCAATTCATCACTCTACCATTAGGCGCCATATATCCTAAATTACCACATCAGCGTTGTTAATTTATCCTAAATAATAAATAAATTTCTTTTGACAAATAACCAAGAAATGCATATACAAGTATGTAAATTTATAATACTATAATCAGTGTAGCCTCCTACTTGTTTCGGCCAACTATTGTGGCCATCTTCAGGGAAGTGTTCCATTCAGGATATATTCCATGGAACGACAAAACAATTTGCAAATACCAAATGGCGAGTACAACAAAGAAGGTTTAAAATCCACGTTAGATATACAAAATATTCATAAAATTATTATTTGTGTAGCCTTACGTGTTCATATCCTGTGTAAAGTAACACAATCCCTTACATCACACAGCATATGAGCACGCAGTTTATCACAAATAACAACTGCATAAACATTTTTTACATTCCAACGTGAATTTTAAACCTTTTATGTACAACTCGACATTTTGTATTTGCGAATGGTTTTTGACGTTTTGTGTAATAAATCCTTCATAGAACACCTCCCTGACGAAGGTCACAATAGGTTGCCGAAACATGTAGGAAGCTACACTGATTATAGTATAATAAATTTACATATCTGTATATGCACTTCTTGATTAATTTTCGTAAGTAATCATCCGTGCATGGGGATGAATTATTTAAAAGTAATAAATAGATCGTTCGTGTGAGTGATATCTCTGTACTTGTTAGAGGTATGACTTAACCAGTCTAGCCTTTTTCTTCAGGGAATATTAATATTAGTCAGCCTACTGGTGTTAATTTAGGTTTGTACGTAATTTGGTCGGTTACTGTGTTAAGGATTCTGTATTACTTAACCTTTTGACGCCTAATGTCAACTATAGTGGTCGTACCACACCGCTAACCTCTATAGTTGCATTTTATATATTTATTCAACAAATATAGGTACCGAATATTTTAAACGTGGTGTATACTCTCCGTCTTTTTCTCTTCAAAATGCAGTTTGTTCCATAATTCTAACATATTTGGTTCCTGTATTATTCATATATTATATACAGGATGTGCAAAAATTAAAAAAATAATTACGGCGCCAAAAGGTTAATTTAGAAGTATGTTTCTTGGCGAACTACTTTCTTTGTGTGTAAAAGTATGAGGCTATAGGAACTTTGGTAAAATCTAATATAATATTAAGTAATGTATGTCAGCACAACTACTTTATTACACAAGGTAATGACATAGGCTACATGTTTCGACTATTGATCAGTCATCTTCAGGCCTATTTTGTCAATTGTGTCACAAGATGCTATGCACACATTGGGATCCCAATGTGTGCATAGCATCTTGTGACACAGTTGACAAAATAGGCCTGAAGATGACTGATCAATAGTCGAAACATGTAGCCTATGTTATTACCTTGTGTAATAAAGTAGTTGTGCTGACGTACATTACTTAACCTTTTGACGCCTAATGTCAACTATAGTGGTCGTACCGCACCGCTAACCTCTAAAGTTACATTTTATATATTTATTCAACAAATATAGGTGCTGAATATTTTAAATATGGTATATACTGTCCGTTTTTTCTCTCTTCAAAATGCAGTTTGTTTCATAATTCTAACGTAATTGGTTCCTGTATTATTCACATTTTATATACAGAGTGTGCTAAAATTAAAAAAAATAATACCGACGCCAAAAGGTTAATATTATATTACGTTTATGAGTACATCGTGATGCCTCTGTTCAAATTTGGTAAAATCTGTCAGCACTGCTACTGGAAGAATCATAATTTTTTTTTTGAGGGGGGTGGGAGGGCTTGGGAAGGTAGCATTTTATGATCAGTTTCATCTGTCAACACAATCAATAAACAATATGCTAAATGCTTTATGACTTCGGGGACGAAAAATGGAGGATATTGACGCAATATGCGTAGTGGCTCTGGTGTTAGACGCCGGATTCTCACCGCGGACGTCGGAGTTCACTCACTGGCTAGTCGATTTCGGATTTGTGGCGGATAAAGTGGCCCTGAGACACGTATTTCTCTTATTACTTCTATTCCCCTCTGTTACTGTCACTCCAACAGTGCCGCATATTCCTTCCTTCCTGTATCACTGACGGAACTAGATTGGAGTGCATATACTTGTCTAACACAACTATATGATGGTAGAGATATGTATATAATTTATTACATGAAGAACAACTACATGTTTCGGCCCTTTTCATTGGTCTTCTTCAGGTTGGTAAATGAAAAAACTTAGTAAGCAGCTATACTCGACTTGTGTGGGTTGTATACACTTATATATATATATATATATATGTGCGTACTTGTTACAGAAACAGTCCGGACATTTAACCTTTTGGCGCCGGATTTATTTTTTTAATTTTAGCACATCTTGTATATGGAATGTGAATAATACAGGAACCAAATACTTTAGAATTATGAAACAAACTGCATTTTGAAGAGAAAAAAACGGAGAGTATATACCATGTTAAAAATATTCGGTACCTATATTTGTTGAATAAATATATAAAATGCAACTTTAGAGGTTAGCGTTGCGGTACGAACACTATAGTTGACATTAGGCGTCTAAAGGTTAATTTCATAACTTCATATGCACGTGTTTCTCCACCCATGGTGATCTATGAAATATGGAATTACTTCTGTATACGCCTTGGCATTTGAGACCAGTCACTGTTGACTCCATACCATCAGTAGTACCAACATCCTAACGTTGCGGAAATGTAAACTGTGGCCTAAAGTGGCTCAATTTAACGAGAGGATTGGACACTGGTGCAAAGATTTCGCAGTTCTGCAACATGTTTAAACCTGACGCTAGTGCAGCGAAATATAACATTCTGACAGTGGTGCAATGCAGTATAAGTAGGGGACACTATTGTAATAAGTGCAGGGAAATGTAAGGATAAGAGGGTAGTGCAATATAATATCTTAGTTCAGTTTAGTAGAAGAACCTAACACAAGTGCAATGTAATACAAGGGTCTAAAATTCTAGTATTCTTTATTTGACAGTCGTTACACAACAATGTGGTGCAATGTTGTTATTATGCAACTATTAACTGAGCGACATGTTTCGACCCTACAGGGCCATCATCAGGCTGTATAAAATAATGGTAACTAGGCAAGGTACATGCGGTAGTATTACCTGCTGGATTCCATGGTTTACATTTCAATATATATTAAAATGTTCAGCGTATGGAATGGTTGAGACAACAACCATTCCATACGCTTCACATCTATCCCCACACACGCTGCACACACACACACACACACACACACTAAAAACCTCAGAGTGTAATACTATCTAATGGTATTTTATACCAATTTTATCACATTTTATATTTTAATATATATTGAACTGTAAACCACGGGATCCTGCAGGTAATACTACCGCATGTACCTTGCCTAGTTACCATTATTTTATATAGCCTGATGATGGCCCTGTAGGTTCGAAACATGTCGCTCAGTTGATATTTGTATAATAAAAACATTGCACCGTATTGTTGTGTAACGACGGTCAAATAAAGAATACTATTACACTTAAACACAACAGGATGGAAAACCCCCAGTTTAGTCTAAAATTCTGCTTATTTTTCATTCTAAAATTTTCCAGCCTGCATCAAGCGTCTTTAATTCGTCAATGAGAGTTTTGAGTAACTGGAATTCGTAATGTGAAATCTTGTATGGGTAGGAGATAGCGATGAAATTTAGAAATGTAATGTGAGTCTAAGCTATTGAGTTTAGATCGGCCTACTTACAGTAGTAAAGGTAAAGGTAAAGGTACAGTTCACCCTAGACCAGTCCACGAAGTCCCAGAAGAGGAGTAAAGGTAAAGCTTTGCCCTTTCTTTAACCTTGGCAATAGATTGGGGTAGGTGGTCAACGACAAGCCCCGGTCGCTTTACTTCCGGGACAGAAACCCGGTGCCTGTGGTAGAGAAAGCTGGATGGGCCACAGGGACGGTCTGGCCGGGTGAGGAAAATCTAGCCTCCATCAGGATTCGATCCCAGGACCTCCCAGCACGGAGCGAGTCGCTAACAGAAAATGTCGAAATATAGACAGATTAGTAAAGGAGTATCTATGGGCTCACCAATCTCAAGTACAGTACAACGAACGTCAAATTAATACGAGTTATATTGCATTCACTCTTACTAATAAATGATAACCATATTCTCTGTATTTTTTTCCAGTTAAACCTTTGAGTGCGTCCATACTGAGCAGCAACCAACCTCTGTCAGCAGACCGGAAATACAACATCGAGTGTCAGTCAGTGGGATCTCGTCCTGCAGCTAAAATTACGTGGTGGATGGACACGAAGGCACTGGACAGTTATGTGGAAAAGGTTAGAAAATGTTTTAATTAACAAATTTCCTGTCGACTATATGGAAGGTGTGAATTCCCTAATGCATCGAAGTTGGTTACATTTCATGTCGTAGCGCCATTAGAACGTGGGCTGTAGTTCTTCCATTGCTTTCAATATTATTCATTTTATGGGCTTACAGTTAATTTACTGCAATGGTGGTGTTCAACGTAAATTAATTCATATTCGAAGAAGATGAACATTCGTACAGCCCTCGTAAGACTCAGTCTTGCTGATAGTCTCATGAGAAACGCAGTCTGTTTATTTACTTACTTAATAAGATATTCCTGCCTACAGAATATTGAAGTTTCCGACATTTTTACCTTAACCCTTTAAACGCCAAATTAAATCCCGTCTGCCATTTGCTGGCATTATTATGAGCTCACCATATTCTCCACGTTAGCAGGTTAAGGGTTAAGTTTATACGAGGGAGAGTCAAAAGTTAACCTTAAAAGTGAGATAAAAATTCGAAACACAGCTCGATTGTCTTGTGAGTTGACAACAATGATACTCATGGTTTGAAGGGTGGCCGACAGATGGCAGTACGATGCAGGAATGCAATACGATGGTGCAGTAGTAGTGTAAAGATGGCGGCCCCGCTTGCAACATGCGCCAAAGAAGAATAGCATTCTGTCATCCGTTTTTTAAGTAGTGAAGGGGTGAAACCCATCGAAATTCATCGACGAATGAAAGTTCAGTATGGTGATGCATGTCTGTCACTACAGCAAGTGTACGAGTGGACTAGGAAGTT
>Ga0131853_10010156_pt1 | contig 17222 bp, 9 predicted proteins | sample TergutLab28metaG_FD_92764 | JGI IMG/M metagenome (GOLD analysis project Ga0131853, IMG submission 92764) | Labiotermes labralis P1 segment gut microbial communities from Petit-Saut dam, French Guiana - Lab288 P1 (version 2) (version 2) | ecosystem: Host-associated > Arthropoda: Insects >... | reverse complement strand
TACAGAAACCACATATTCCTGCCAGTTTTAATATGTATTTGGTAATCAATAAGTGTGTAACAGCTGTCAAAATTTCAAACTTCTCTGACCATTATCTCCGTAACCGTTCAACTTTGGACATAGATGTTTTGGGTTATATCGGTATACTTTAACATAAGGAACACCCTCCCGAAGGCTGGCACATTCCTCCTGGGACACGCTGTATAAAATTTCACGTTAAAACAATTAAAATCGTTCCGACATGTTTCGATCCTAAGATCATCCTCAGGGAGCTACGTTGTTCCTTGCTAAAGTCATTTTAAAAACATTCACAAAATAATTCCATTATATTCACAGGGTGTTGTGGCAGCATATCGTGTTGTGTAAGAGTACGTTGTTAGGAATGTGACGCACACCATAGCCAGACGCATTCCTAACAACTTACTCTTACACAACACGATATGCTGCCACAACACTCTGTTAATATAATGGAATTGTTTTGTGAATGTTTTTAATATGACTATAGCAAGGAACAACGTAGCTCCCTGAGGATGATCTTAGGATCGAAACATGTCGGAGCGATTTTAATTGTTTTAATGTGAAATTTTATGTAGTGCGTTTGTTGGTTAATAATTAATGTGAGTTTTCTGTTGTCTCCATCCTACTGTCATTGTCTCGTCTCCATTAAAATTTCCTTTCAAATAACTTGTTGTTTAAACACCGCCAATCAGTATTATTTCTGCGTATGTCAAAGTCAGATTTCAATGCAGGCTAGTCAAGGGGCCGGACAAGTGCAAGTTCGCATTTGCTTGGCCGGCAAGTGCAGAGTTTTTTTTTATCCCACAACTTTCAGATCGGTTGTGGGGCCCATCCAGCCACCTATTCCAGGAGTATCGGGTTATATTTCCCCTTTCATATAGTGGTCGCGACTGGAAAATAACCCGATTTCCATCTTATGTCACGTCAAGAATTCTTGGAATTATCTATCTGCAGTTCCTTTATAATATTACGATATTTTTAAGTATTATTAAATCTATGTGTTAATTGATAAGACACGGGAAACAAAAGGTTTTTTTCTCAATAACAGTAAACCTGTAATCCTCAGTAGTAATTAGGAAAAATCGTTACATTTTAATCAAACGAATAGAATTTGTGTTTAGTAAACTGTATATACCTTTGGTCTGATTATAAAGTTTAGGATATTGCCTTTGAAGAAACTGCATCGTATGGGATCTGATTACTTCTCTTTTCTCTAACGAATTGCCTGTAACGTAACTAATAAATTAGAGGGGGGTTGTATATCTGTTCCGCTCTCTCTTATACAGTACTTCTGCAGCAAATCCAATTATTTTCTGTGAAAGCCTCAGTTTTATATAAAAACACCGAGCTTGTTTTTTTATGATTATTATTTTTTGTTTGAAAGTGGAATTTTTTTATTAAGTAGAAACAGCTCTCATATTTGGAAAGTTTATATTTATTATCTGTTATGTTGAACTCTTCAGCTGATTTTAACAGATGAAACGCCGTGTTGAGTCTGAAGTGGGGTTGACTGGGGGAAGAGATGTATCTTAGTAAAATGAAAACTGGCAGGAATTAGTGCTTTGAAAATGGAACTTAAATAATTCTGACGTAGTTACGAGTACGTAGTCTACTCAGAGTTAAATTGGTGTGTCTAGGGTACAGTCATTTCCCGCTTAACAATGTAGCAGAGCTTTTGTCACATGTTGGACGCCAGTAAATACTGCGGTCCTGAACTAAGTTTTTCCGTAGACTTTTTAGATTTTCATGTCAGCAAATTCAATTGCAATCTACCATTCTGACATACATCTGTGTAACACTCTTCTTCTCGGGAAGTATTTCTATTTTTCCGTCACTTTCTTGGTCCCTTTTTTTTTAGGTTTTACAGTATTCCACACCATCCGTAATGCATCCATACTCTGATTTGGACAAATTATATCTATTGCTTATCCTTATTTTGCCTCTGTGTACGCCAGTATGTGTACAGAAATAAAAAAAAGATTTAATTCGCTCACATGACTGTACATCTTTTAGGACATAGACAAACCAGAACCGTGAAACGGAAATATTTATTGATAAATATAATATTACCTAATTATTTAAGTGCTTCGTCATTTGTTTTTTCTTCAAATGAGTGACTTAATCCAGAAAATCTTAAAGAATAGAGCCCATATTTTCAACGTGTGGTGAATAGAGGGGTTTAACAACTAACATGCCCCGAATGTTGTAATGTTTGTTATAACAATAGACATCCTGACGTAATTAGGAAACCATAAATGAACAAATGAAACGTCATTTTAGGTTTAAATGTCGCAGTAAGTTGCCATGGAAAGACGCTGTATTCTGTTCTACATTTCTTACTGGAGCGAGAATCTGATCATTAGGGTTTGTCTTCGGAAACACTCAAGCCGCATTTCTCAGGTTTCCAGTCAGGTGCTGTGTTCAGCAGAATTGTCATTGACGTTTGGCTCAACATGCACTCATCTGTGACTCGTGCGACCGATCTGATTGGCTACTAGCTCGTGCGTCAAATGTACAGTTCATCAGCCACAGAAGAGAATTTTGTTCCGTTGCCAGTAGAAATATACCGTGTCGTTGCTAGACGTTACATGACGTTGGCATGTTCACAGGGCTACGTAGCGAGTACTTTTTGGTTTCTTTTTATTACGGAAAGCGTTGAAAGATCTTTCGTCACATGGATAAAAAAAATGTTACAGAAGTCATTAAATGTTACACAATTAGAAGAAATTAAAATTTGTTGAAAAGTGGGAATTGGAAGAATGTGTCAAAATTTGAAATAACTGCTTTAGAAGAGTAAACGTGGTGGAACATTACGAAGGCTGTTGAAATGTGAGGATAATTAATTTTTAAAAAGTGATAAAAGTCTGAAGGTGTGCCTGCTTTATATATGGGAAAGGCATGAAGGGAACGAGTAGGCCTGTATTCAAAACCTGTGTGCTAGTTGTGTTTGAAAATATTAATCTCTTTTAATTGTTTGTTTACGTAACAGAAAATTGAAAAAATACAAGCACTTCGACCACGCGATTTGTTTTGGTTTAATGGCAAGTTGTTAGTCATTGTTACATGACGCACGGATTTCTATACTCTAGCCGCTTATGCTGTTGTCACTGACATTTTGGACACTGTCCATCCTCCCAGTTTAAAAACACAAAACATTCCGCAAGCTGGATCTGCCTCAGTCTTCAGTCTGGTCGCCTGCTACAAAGAATTATTCTAACGGGCCTATCAGAGTAGATTGTGCCCTTTTCCCGTTCCACATAAAGAAGGAGAAGAATTTCAACTTCCGAAGCGTTGTGGCATTCTTAGCGAGAGACGCTGGACAGTGTTAGAAATTTCAGTGATGACCGTGACCACATACCATTATCAGAATCCTTTAAAGATGGATGTCTCGTATTAGTTCCGATGAAGTGAACATCTATGAGATGTACTCCTTCGAAATCCTGAATTTCACCACGCTAGCGATGAATGCTAGTGATACTAAAATACAGAATTACAGTTCTTTTTAGTTTAACAGCAATGAAATGTCTGTTTTATACAGTTTCTGAAATGTGACCTCTGTTCACTACGTCTACTCACGTATATACACCCCTGTAGTGCGAGGAGAGGAGGTTTCAATCGTTGGTGTGGGTTGGACAATCAGGGAAGAGAGGCAGTGAATGAAGAGGCTGTTTATGTCGCGTCGAATTGCTTCATAAACCACGGAGAATAGTGTGCTGAGAGGCAGGCAGTATCGTTCCACCTGCAGTGACGGCTATAGCCCATCCATACCAATAATACCACAGCACAGGCAGCGACTGCTGGATTTGAAATTGTCAGAAAATGTGGAGGAAGGGAAGGAAAATATAAGGAAGGAAGACAGAAAAGAAGACCTGTAGAAGGGAAGGAAGATTAGTGAGAGAGAGAGAGAGAGAGATGTATAATAAGAAGCGACAAAATAAATCTGGAATGAATAAAAATGTAAAGAATGTATGAAAGAAGGGAAAGAACACTTGACGTAACGTGTTTGTGAACAGGAGTGTAAGATGACAGTAATAAACTGCAGTAGCAGGTAGAATGAGTCGGTATTGCAGCCTTCAGGTTTGCTGAAAATAATATATTTTCTGTTCTATCATATATAATATCGGTATAAATGTAGCCATATTTCCGGAAAGTTTTACTGCCAGTATGTCCATGTGCAGTGAAATGTGATTTCAGTAGTGTCCTGTAAGGGCTGTTATACAGAGGTGCACAAATCCCGGGCGACTACATTTTGTACGTTGGCACCTAATAGTTGTTTGTTTCTCATTATGGAACGTGCTTGATATCACACATGTGATGCGTAGAGTTTGGAGGTAGCTCCTAGATGTTGGAAAATTTGTGTGTCTTTGCTCTGATTTATTAAGACTGGATGGAATTTGCGAGAAGCAGTGTAAGTGTGGTGTTGAAACTGGCGTCATTTTCCTGTTGAAACTTTACTGGCTTTGTTCTAAGTGACAGATATGGGCAGCCAGGGTAGCATAGTCAGTACAGTGATCACTCTGTGAACTGAATGACCAAGGAGTCGCGTTTCGATTCCCAGCAGTAGGGAAAGATTTTTATCTTCTGCAGTACTTCAATACATTCTTAGGGACACACCCAGCCTCCTATTACTTGGGTACAAGGGACTCTTTAGACGTTGGTAAAGAGGCCGGGGCATGAAGCTGTCCACTCACCTACATCCAGAGTCAAGTTAGAGAATGAGTGGAGCTACACCTCCATCTACTGCATTTGCCTTCATGGAATGCACAAGGACAACTTTACCTTTTATTTGACGTTCAGAGGACCGTGCATCGTGATATATTCTTATCATAAAAGCCAACGAGGTGCACTGTTTTTCAAATTTATTTGACAAAGTACTCTACATGTTTCGGACAAGTCCACTGTCCATCATCAGGAGTATCTCAACACTGTATACACAGCAGTAGGTATTTGTCATGCTAGTTCTGTTGGCGTCTGCTAGCAGACTGTGTATACAGTGTTGAGATACTCCTGATGATGGACAGTGGACTTGTCCGAAACATGTAGAGTACTTTGTCAAATAAATTTGAAAAACAGTGCATCTCGTTGGCTTTTATTATAAGGATTTGCCTTTTATTTAAAGTGAAACGTTAGGAATGAAACGAAACGATGTAAAATAGGAAGAGAGTGGAATGGAGTGTGACAGAAGGACTGTTGTTCTTCCTGTATTTAATTGATAAAGCACAAAGCCATAGAGATGTATGAGGGAGTGTAGGTAAAACTCCACTCTTCTTCACCTCGTCACTAGATGGTATTGAAATCAATCATCTCTTCGTGTGCCAGGAATCGAACTCATATTCTTCGGCCTGGGCATTACGCTGACAGAGACAGATAGGAGGAGTGAGAAAATGAACGCCAGTCATATGCATTAAGGCTGTCTGTTCTCATATTACATTTCCAAAGCACTTTGTTTTTATATTTTAATTCACCTCTGTAGGAAGACAGTCATTAATTCGCTTACAGAGAGACAGAGAGATTTGTTTAACGAATTCACTTTGGTGTAACGAGTGACACAACTTTGGGTGGATAAAAGGGTTGGTCTAATCATCGCAAGTAACAAACTTCCTTCCCAGATTATCATTTTGTAAATGTAATTACTGCCTTTGAAATCACGCCTGGTAGACACCCAACACACTTTACATGAAAGTTGTTCGTAAAGTGTGCCAGATTTTAGTCCGCTCTGCATTTTGCGGTTTGCCTGTCGGTGTGTTTAGTCCGTTATTTTTTGACGTTGTATCAGTAGCAACGGTTAACTTGTATGGAATGTAACATTGTAAGATTGTTAGGTAATTAAAAATAATAGAATGTCTTCAAAGAGGTAATTTTTAGGATTCTATTGGTATGATTTGTAACGCCATGTTCTCTTGGAGTTTAAAACCAGCGTTTCGGAGGAATAGCTGCTTCTGTCTTCAGGGTCATTGTGTCTTAGGCTATTCTCTCTTCTTGTCTTGTGTCGCCATACGCACGTCGCACGTCCCTGATTCTCTCTTTCCTGCTCTTTTTCTATATTTTGTTTGTTTCTTTCTTTTACTTTCCTTTCTCAATATTTCTACCTTTCTTTCGTTCTGCATATATCTTCCTTGTTCATGTCCATTACAGCGTGCTCTGTAGGTTGGGAGGTGGTGCAGAGATATTTGAGGAACACGGATGATCCTAAACGTACATTATGGATACACGAACCAAGCTTTAAAGTATTTGATGTGTAAGATATATAGAACTATAATTTTGCCTGTTTTTTGTATGGGTGTGAAACTTGGTCGTCGACATTGCGGGAGGAAAGGAAGCTGAGGGTGTTTGAGAACATGGTGTTGAGGAGAATATTTGGATCTAGGAGGGACGAGATAACGGGGGAATGGAGGAGATTGAATAACGAGGTACTAAATGATTTTTACTCCTCACCCAATGTTGTGCGGGTGGTAAAATCGAGAAGAATGAGATGGGCTGGGCATGTGGCGCGTATGGGTGAGGAGAGGGGCGTGTATAGGGTTTGGTGGGGAAACCGGAGGGAAACACCACTGGGGAGACCTAGGTGTAGATGGGTGGATATTATTAGGATGGATCTCCAGGAGGTGGAATGTGGGTATATGGACTGGATTGGGCTGGCCCAGTATAGAGACAGGTGGTGGAAGCTTGTGAGTGCGGTAATGAACCTTCGGGTTCCGTGAAATGCGGGGAATTTCTTGACTAGCTGCAAACCAGTTAGCTTCTCATGAAGGACTCTGCACCGTGGAGTAAGTAAGTAAGTAAGTATTGGGCCGTGCATCATCTTGATAACTGAAGAATAAAATCCAACTAGGTGCCACTTATTACTTTATTGTGCTTATGTTAGGCTCGACATGTTTCGGGCACCATTATGCCCATCATCAGGAGCTCACGACGATAGCGTTTGGTTACCATGTAGGTCGTCTGGTTCTCGAGTTGCTGCTGGTTGGAATTTTAGTGTAGGCAGGATGGATAAATGTCCGGACTTCGGTCCGGACATTTATCCATCCTGCCTACACTTTACCGAGGTTAAGAATGCGTGGAGATATGACTCCACTCCCCATTGTCTACATGAAGCTTTGGTTAATTTGGCACAGCTGTAATACTCCATTTTGGCCTCTTCTTCTTCTTAGTGAGGAAAGATCCGTAACCCCATGATATACCGAAGCCGCCTGCTTTGCATATCAGGCCGTTTCAAGTGTGAACTGCTTGCCAGGTGTACATTTTGTCACAGCAGTATATCCGACGCTGTACTTCATAATTTCCTAAGTCGACATTAAAAAAAAAACATGGTTCACATGCGGAACTTTTAGGTAATATCAGGAACAGGTAACATATTAACATACTGTACGTAAAGAAAGGCCGTCACAGAACTATAACAAGACAACAGTAATAAACTCGTAGACTGTTTTGGTCTTCGGTTATGTGCAGGAGAAAGAAAGCTTTATGAAATCTGCTAGGAGCCCGTTGTTTAACCGTTTGCAAGGGCAGTTTGTGTCTTCGGAAACACAAAGTGAAGAATAAGGGAACTAATCTAGGCTACCGTGTCTGACTGAAGTGAAGTAGGCTACCATGTCTTGAATGAAGCGGTGCAGTAGTCTGTGTGATGGAAGTGGTGGTAGATACCGGGTGTGACTGAAGTGGAGGCTATCGTGTCTAACGGAACTGGTGCAGGCTACCGTGTGTGTTGCAGATGGTGCAACTGTGTCTGACTGTAGTGGTGCAGGCTTATCGTGTGTGATGGAGGTGTTGCAACTCTCTGACTGAAGTGGTGGAGGCTACCGTGTGTGTTGGACGTGGTGCAACTGTGTCTGACTGAAGTGGTGCAGGCTACCGTGTGTGATGGAGATGGTGCAACTGTGTCTGAAGTGGTGCAGGCTACCGTGTGTGATGGGGATGGTGCAGCTGTGTCTGACTGAAGTGGTGCAAGCTACCGTGTCTGACGGATGCTCTGGTTCTTTGCAGAAGGCTGTCAGATGTTGCTTCTCAGGCTTTGGTATACGGCCGTAGACATGACTGAGATTTGGCAGTGGAAGGGCGGAAAGAAATGCCTCCTCATACTTTCTAACAAAACATATTTATTATCTTCGTTAATAAGGATGTTTTAAATTTCCTCGAAAACAGTTCAGTCAGATTTTTTTAATACGAATATGAACTCACAAATTTTATTGTCTTTATGACCGAAATCTGATTCAGGCTACTGGCATTACTACAAACGCCCTGGTCCAAATTTCATGTAAATCCGTGAAGGCAACATTCTCGTGCTAGAAGTGCGGTTTTACTATAAACACGTTTTTCAGTACTCTGTCAAAATCCGTCCGTCCCCATCGTTAGAAGCGGACAGACTTACATGTACGTGCTTTGTTCTTCCTAACTGAACTTTCGCAGTCAGGTTAGTTAAGGCTGGCTGGCTGACTTGTCTCTCTCTGGTCTGTAAATCTAGACGGCGGCGTCCTTACAGAGTGCCATGGTGATTGTTTAGCTTTCGAGCGTCGCGTTCTTGATCGTAGCTCTCTTGTTTTCTACTTGGGTAAACAATAAACATCCATTGTCTGTTTTATTATCCTCTTTCCCAGACGTTTTCCGTTTTTCTTGTTATGTTCTTGACAGACAAACTCCTTCCCTCTCCTATTCATTTTACGTTTTTATCTTCATTTGCTTTGTAGAGACGTAAGCGTTATTTCCAGCAGGTGACGTGCTAAAAAATTGTCTCTGCGTTGAAGGAATTCACACGCTTAAATCAACACTTCGTGACAGGATAACGTGGGGTTTACATAGGCCTATTACGCACTTGCGCGTATATGTGTGTGTATGTTTATATGTATGTATGTATGCATGTATTTATGCGTGTATGTATGTATGCATGCATGTATGTATGTTCGTGTATGTGTGTGTACGCATGCATGTATGTATTTGTGTGTATGCACTCCAAATTTGTTTTAAAAAAGAGAAATTAGCTAACCACTTTTATTTATTGACTCCGATAATAATAATAATAATAATAATCACTGTATGAGCCCATTTTTGGGCGCGTTCGCAAAATCGGCTGTTAGTTTGTAGTTCTTAGCGACTATTAGCTTCGTCATGTCTGTCCGACTGCATGGAACACCTTTGCTCCCGCTGGACCGATTTTCATGAAATTTGATATTTGAGGATTTTTCGAAAATCTGTCGAGAATATTGAAGTTGCATGGAAATAGGACAAGTAATAAGAGCACTTTACACGAAGACCAATATACACATTTTGTCATATCTCGCTCATTTCTTCTTAGAATGAGAAATGTTTCAAACAAAAGTTGTACAGAAAATCAAAACACACATTATTTGTTCAGTATTTTTTTTTAACATTCTGCTCTGAAAAAAATATTGTAGAGCGGGGCAGGCCACCGATAACAATATGGCGCAAGCGCATTGCATGCTGGGTACCTAAGGCTACAAACCCACACTCAGGTTGTGTAATACTCATAGCTTTTCCACAGCAACAACGGCTGCACGAACGCGCCTCAGTGTTACGTTAGGCCTACATTGCGTGTCTTGTTCATTAATGATTTCAAGGTAATTTACCTAATATTTTCAGTTCAGGCGACTTGCGGGTAAATATCTGACCACGGAACCTTCCGATTACAATCAATAATGGTAACCATCAACCGACATTCCTATGCGCTCGAATTAGGCGCCCTGTAAAGGGATTTGTACCTAATGTAAAACACTCCTGTGTTTGAGTCCCACCCGGTTGGCCATCTTTATCGGAGTTCAAACCTCGGTTTCAGTGGTTATCATTGTTGCCATCGTTACGATACAGCTTCGTTAGTGCTTGAAGTCAGAAACTGGTTTGTTTGGTTTCTGTGGTTGCCATGTTTTGGTGGAGTGTCGCGTCAATAATATGGCGCTAAGTCTCGTGACGTGCTCCTGGCTGGTTGAATTGTATCATGGTGCAGAGTATTTCTAGAGGATCTGATGCTCTTTCTGCTACGTTCCTACGATTTTTGGAATGAAAGTTATGTAGTACATGGTTTGAGGTTCTCAGGATTTGCGAGTAAGTCCAGTCTAGGTTGCGGTATTCTAGGGCGTAACCCAGTCTAGTTTGGTAGACACATGCCAACGTTGAGAATCGTTGGAACATTCGACCTGCTTCTTAACAGATGCAAATACAAATGTGAAGGCTGTAGTTTCTTTGAAAATTTGGTGCCCATTTTCCAAATTACAGCCCACCGCCTTTTTTCCATTTCTTGTGATACGAAACTATAGGGTTATCACCTTAGAGCATGGCGGTAAGTAATGTTTTTCACGAGATTTATTAAGACCAACTAATTGCACATACTTGTCAGACCATTAAAACCACATTATCTAATTAATCAGATAACGTGGTTTTAATGGTTTGACAAGTATGTGCAATTAGTTGGTCTTAATAAATATTGTTATCACATTGCACGGTAATAAAATGAAAATAAGTTTTTCACGAGATTTAACAATGAAAGCTCTTAGCAATTGACCAACTTAATGCATAAATTCTTGTTTTTTACTAAGTTAATTATATTCCTCTACATGTTTCAAGCACTCTTGCCCATCATCATGAGGTCTAATTGTATTATACAGTATCTGGTATAGTCACACAATGTAGGTGGCCGTCCGGTGCGCAACCTGCGCATCGGACGGCCACCTACAGTGTGACGATACCAGATACTGTATAATACAATTAGACCTTCTGATGATGGGCACAACAGTGCACGGAACATGTAGCGGAATATAATTAACTTAGTAAAAAACAAGAATTTATGCATTAAGTTGGTCAATTGCTGAGATTATACTGAGATGCACGGTCAGCAAAACATCAAAATTAGTGAAAGCTCTGCTTCTCTTTCTACAGTATATTTATATGCTTCACAGGTCTATGATTCGCACAATAAATAGCCATACAGTATTAATTGTTTGATCTTTCGGATGGAAACTCTGTTATCCGTTGGGCACGAACTGAACCTTTGTATATAATGTGGGGTAATTTTAATTGCTACATATTTACTGGCTGTTCTGCTTGGTGATGAGACTGTCTTTCTCGGTTAATTAAATAAATCCATTATCTCCATTGTCTCCTTTACAAAGGCAGTCAGGCTGAACTTAGGAAGTCATATAAATTTAGCCTGAAGATGGCTCTAAACAGCCGAAACTTTAGCTGATAGCTGTAAATTCATGAAATATTTAATAAAAAAGTTGCGTTAAATTATACTTTATTAAATTAATTAATAGAGAAACGCACAACGGATTTGCCTTGCCTTAAAAATTGTCTCTGTCGCTGTATTACTCATTACTTTGTCGGCATCGTGTTGTTTTCGTTTATGTGGCCGATGCAGTGCTTTGCAGTGCAACTGGTCCAGTACGCATTTAGATTAGAGCGGAAACGACTAAGACAATGTCAGTTCTTCTCTCCTATTTGATATTTTGCCCCCGTCTGGTTTAACTGAGCGCGAGTGTAATGCCGCTACTTCCTATGTGTGTAGCGCACATGCCCACATTATAGTGAGCAGGATACTAAGTTGAGTTTCAGTTGTTTACGCGCATTTTAAGAACTGAAGTTAAACTTCATCGTTATGCACTAATATCGAAAAAAAAAAAAATTTGCATTTCATGACAGGATGATAGATGGATTTATTTAGTACGAATAGTATTTCAATTGATATTATTCTGTTCACTTGATTATTGTTGTCTGATACTGTTATAAATGTTCAATTGCTTAGCAAAGAATTGATGGTCAACTGAGGAGACTTTGGAACATTAAATCTTAGTTGAAAGTTTGTTCAGTTTTACTCTTGTGTCGCTGTTGTGGTGGTGCTGTACGATATTCTGCAAGTATAATGAACGGGGCCGGAAGATATATTAGCATTTTGCTCTTTCAGACTTGCAAATAATTTTCTGCACGAAGTCAGTTATTCTGTAATTTGTATCTGTTATTCTTTATTTGCATTTTGGATCTAATCTTGTTTTAAACCCCTTATTCTTTGGTTCTCCAGATATTTAGTCCGTGGCTTCCAAACCCAGAGTTTTCGCTGGTGCTGAGTTCAAAATTCGCCTCCTGAAACACGCAGCTAATATAAATGAGCCTGATAGCTAAGAAATTACTTGCTACACAGAAGCCACCGGGTCTCCTTTACAAAGGCAGACAGGTTAATGTCATTCCAAGAGATGAATACTCTTTACAATAAAAATAATGCTATATAAAAATAAAGTCTGTACGAAAAATGCAGTTTTTAGTGCTAAAGGAAGTGACACTTGATTTAAATCACGATGTCCAACATCATTACACGTGTCATTTTGATCTGGTACCTTCCTATCATCAACATCATCGTCATCATTATGCAAGTATCTAGTGTATATTTAAGGGAATCTGTCTTATAACATCAGTGTTTCAACATAAGTACGATTGTACGTACATCTTCATAATTTATCCCCACTGTTTAGGCTATTAATCGCGACAAGTATGCCGTATAGAATGTGTATCTCATTGTGACGCCACTACGTTTATCTGGGCAATTTTTTGGATGCGTAGTAAGCCTTATCTCTTCATATACCTTCTGTTCCTCGTATTTCGTTCCCTACTCGTGCTTCTTACTGTTCACCTCTTCATGTTCCATTCTCGCCCCTTTTTTCGCTCTTTATTTTCTTTTCATCTTCTTACTAAATTTTGGCACTGTTCTTCTCCTCTTCTGTTTCAGTTTCTCATTCTCTTTTTAATTTGTTGCTATTTAGTCTGACACTCTCTCTCTACATCGTCTCCACTTTAACCCTTTTCTTCTTGCACTTCTACTTCTATTTCTGCCGCTCTGCTACTGTGTTTTTTTTTGTGTTTTCTTCCTTCTTTGTTAATTTTTAACCTTTTTTAAAACTTCTCTTCCCTAACATCACCACCTTTTCTCCTCATTCAGTGTCTTGACCTACAACGTGAAAGCGGAGACTCAGAGATCTACATAAAGGAATACGAAGAAAATAATCATGTCTGAGGGCATTGTCTGTATACTGTGTCTGTAGTGGCTATTAGCTTTGTAACTTTGCGGTTGTGTCTGCTGTCAGTGCACATGAACGCCAGTGAGGTATGAAGAGGCACTCGGGAGGAACGGAGTCGGAAAATGATCTGTGCTGCAATGCACCGTATCGCAGTTTTTTTTTGTCGAGATGTGCTGCTCTATTAGCCCGTTATCCTGCATTCTCTTCTCCGGACACTCCATTATCTGCTGGTTTACAGGCTACTAAATACAATCTGTCATGTAAATTGGGTGTAGGATATGACCAGAATCCTTAGTATTTCGTACACAAGTCCACCAACCTGAAACATGACATAAATTATAACAACTGTTCTGAAAGGGGCGTAGACGTAGATGAACCTCACAAGGGGTTACGTGAGTGATCGTCTCAATATATTCGCAGAGTACAACCAACGAGATGCGATGTTTCTCATTTTATTTATTTCTCTAAGACGCTCTGCATGTTTCAGACGGGTTTTCCGTCCATCATCAGGAGCTCAAAACTGCACCTACAGCGTCAGGTATTGGTCTGACAAATACCTGACGCTGTAGGTGCAGTTTTGAGCTCCTGATGATGGACGGAAAACCCGTCTGAAACATGCAGAGCGTCTTACAGAAATAAATAAATTGAGAAACGTCGCATCTCGTTGGTTGTACTGTGCAAATATAGTAGCGATGCACGGACCTATGAATGTTAAATTTGATGCCTAATACTTTGCCAAATACAGGTCCAGTCAGCCCATGTAATGTTTCAGCGGTTTTAATTTGTGCAGTTATTCCGCGTATCTAGTGAACAGAGTATGATCGCTGAAATGTGATCAGTACGATTGCGCGTGGTTGGAAATGAAAAGTTATATCACCACAGACAAGGGGCGCTTGGGGTTTCACACTGAAGCAAAAATATAAGCGTCGACTGGGGTACGTTCAGTAAAGCTGATTTAGTTCATAGTACTTGACGTTATTGTCCTTTTGCTACTTCATTTACTCTTTTGAAACCAGTAGGCCTAAATAAAAAAAACGGAATACGTAAAAAAATTTGCGTTGACTCGAGCCTTACCTGTGATTTTGTGAGCGGTGAGCTAGGTAGCTTGTTCGGGGAAGTAGCTGAAAACAGAGTTGGGAATCAGAATTTCAATTCTGGCAGGGGGCATGCATTTTTCTGTCTATTCCCACATTGAAACTGGCCCTGGGATTCATTCAGCATTCCATCCGGTGTGTTGTACAGTGCTGATGTCTCTTGCCACGGAAAGTGATCCATCCGGTATTTGATGCTGTGCGATCATGTGTCGAGGTCCACAGTGCTGGGAGGTTTACATTTGCCGCATTTTCTGTTAAATGTAATGGAAGGATGTAGTCAAATACTGCTTTGCTAATTTTGTCATGGTCACTATTTAATGGGGCACTCGTTCCTTATATTATCCTGAAGAAATACCGGTGCCTTGTCCAGTGTATGGTTGCCTTCCATTTGAACACAAGACAGTGTGAGTATAGCTGCTGAAATTTTGAAGGACAAATAAAACCAAAATTAAGAAATAAAATATAATCGTGTAATTTAGAAAGCTACGTGAGTATACTTAGGGGACCGCGGTAGCACAGTGTTTAAAGTGCTGTGGTACATATCGGAAGTTCTGTGGTTCGATCCCAGCTGGTGTCATTAGAATTTTTCATTGACATTAAATCCTTTCGATCGCACTATGGCCCTGGGGTCGACTCAGCCTCTAACAGAAATGAGTACCAGGAGCATCTCCTGTTGGTAAAGACGATCTGTGCGTAAGGCAGACAACCCTACCACCATCCCGTACCGTTGTCATGAAATCTGGGAACCTTAACTTCGTGGAACCCTCTGGGCCACTCGAGGCCTGTAATGGGACTGCTTTATCTTTTACGTAAGAAAACTTACGTAAAGATTCTTCTGTTAAACGAAGATACAAGCAGCAGATTATCTATGTGACAAACAGCCCGTGACATCGCATGTGATCGTAGATTTTGTACTCAAAATATATGAATAATTTGACAGTACTTGATTAAGCGACTTGATTGTTACGGTAAGTAAATCAGGGTGGAATGTACAGAACATGTGGTACCCGAAGGGGGGGGGGGGCAAGTGACGTGTGCAAAACATTGTCTGGAAAGCAAGAGAGTTAGCCACCGCTTGTGATGGGGGACAGCAGCAAAGCTGGAGAATCAAAGTGCCGCCAGCAAGACTGAATTAATGCACCTTTGTCTCCATGCCTCCGTATTGCATTTGCGGTATTCTACTTACATGTAAAGGCTGCGGGGGTTGCTCAGTCGGTATAGCGACTCACTACGGTTTCGACGGTCCGGGGTTTGAACCCCGGTGGGGGGCGATAATTTCCGTACCCGTTTATACCGGCCCAACCTTGTGTGCAGTGGGTACCGGCTCCCTTTCTCGGGGGTAAAGCGGCCAGGGGTGGCGTTGAACACCTACTCCATTTGTCACCGAAGTTAAAGAAAGTGTAGAACTGTAACTCTACTCCCACTCTATGCCTTGATAGACTGTTAGAGGACGAACTTTACCTTTACTTAGGTACAAAAACAGTCTTACTGGTAGGCCTTCTTTATTTTTGCAATTTGCATATATAAAATTTTTGGAGTGGAAACCTGACCTAACAAAAAACGCTTGGAAAGATTAGAGGTAGTTGAAGAATATATGAAAGTGGGTCTTATAGAATGTGAAGTCTTGATGCACTTATCTCAGAATAGTTACCAGTGCGGAGTTGTTTTGAATACGGTAATGAATTTTCAGTTTTCATAATATGCACCCCCCCCCGCCCCCTTCTGAAGAAGGGTGCTGCTCTGCGGTGTTTAAATTCGCTGCTGCTAATCACTGGGCTGCTTGTATTGTGATTTCGCATCCTCCATCCTAACAAATAGGTAGCGCATTGCAATTGCACGGATTAACGTATAGTTTTATTACCTGGGATTTCACCTGATTTTTTTCCTTAGCTATCGTTCGTAATATTGATGCGGGCATAAACTTATACTTGTGACCTTGTGACCTCTATCTGCAACGACATTTCTTTTGTTTCAGGTAAGCCTTTGCCCGTTCGGTGTCCCTGTTAACAGTAAGTAATTTTCTAAAGACGTCAAGTAATTATTGAACAACCAAACAGTCCGATGTCATGGTCATCACGTTCCGGAAGTCTCTGTTTCGAAATGCGGTCGCGGCTTCATCTGTGCTGCCTGAATTTCGCCGTTCTTTCTGTCGTCTTGCTTAATCTGCGAAATTACTCGATGGGTTTTAATGACATTTGGTATTATGGATGTACATTATCATTTCTGGCAAACTGTGCTACCTGGGTCAGTGTAGTGACTAGGTACGGGCTGGGCGATTGCAGGGCTGAAGTTCCGGGAAGGGCGCATATTCAGATCGACCCTGGGGACCATCCAATCTCCTTTTGGATGTGTGCTGGGGTCTAGGTAGTTCCTCTGGAATAAATCGACCAGAACTTGAAGCTCGCCACCCATCGTAACTCGTTCCGGGTTAGGTATGCACGGTACCATGTCGCCATCCAACCATTCGTGTTCATGGCGTGACGCTTAAAAGCGCAGGGATAACTTACATGTACCTAAAGTTGTCGGTCGTGTTTAACAGTGCTGCGTCGATCCATTTATGGCCCACCTCTACTTCACGGAAAGTGAAAAATCGAAGTTGTACTTTTTCCAAAATGTATTCGAATACAAACCAACTAATAAGAGATGCAGAACATTAGATAGGCCCATAAACAGCGATGAAAATAACAGCTTTAATGTGGAACACTGACCCTGTAAAGCATGATGTTTATGTAAGCGGCATTTAGATATTACGTCCCTGATATACGGAAGCAGTACACTATTAAGGTACGTTGTAGGTTTTTATTATGAGAGCTGTTCGAAATCATAAATACAGTTTGTGGACAGACTAGGGTTCTTGAGTGCTGAGGAAAGTGGCACAGCAGTAACAGCTGTCTTTTACGATAGGCCGCGCGATAAAACCATTCCTAGAAATTAATAGCCACACAACATATGGGTTAAGCGAACTACACGGAGACAATCTTCATGTTTGCACCGTGCATCAATGATAATTAAACACTTTATTATCCAACTAATGCACAATATATAATATGTAGATACAATTAAAATTATAAAATATTTAAAAGTGCTCCAACATGTT
>Ga0131853_10010154_pt1 | contig 17225 bp, 9 predicted proteins | sample TergutLab28metaG_FD_92764 | JGI IMG/M metagenome (GOLD analysis project Ga0131853, IMG submission 92764) | Labiotermes labralis P1 segment gut microbial communities from Petit-Saut dam, French Guiana - Lab288 P1 (version 2) (version 2) | ecosystem: Host-associated > Arthropoda: Insects >... | reverse complement strand
AATATAGAGGCAGCACATCGATTTTGCCAAGACTGTTTCCTGCCCTATCCTTCCCAACTCATTATTCATCTAATCCTACCATGGACGTCACAAAGTCCTGAGATATTGGTCGCGCCATAAAAGAATGCACAAGAAACAACACGGAAGCAAATTGGGGTACACAGAAACTTAAAACGTTGGAAACATCGACGCTGCACATAAAGACATTCTGACTTCCAGCATAATTAAGGCGGTAATGTAAATCTATAAACTACATTAAACTACATAGGTGTTCCCAAAACTAGAATATTAATAATAATCACATGCCATTACTGTATACTGAGTCCGCGACATCGTCTGCAAGTTGGAATTTGTAGCTTAGAACAAAGCATCGTCGTAATAATAACATGTCTTGATGCAAACTTTACAACCAGAGTCTCGGTTCGCGATCTTACGGTCATCCACTCTGGAATAAAATCAGGGCACAGCACATCACATGACAATTTAAAAACTACGCCTAAGCAGAAGAAACTCAAAACGGTGTTGCGTAACACAAGATAACAAAATTAAATGCATGTCCACATATACACACACACACACATTTCTGGCCGGGTAATAATATAATGATATGAAATCAAAATTTAATATTACACACTTAATTTTAGACTGCGGTAATAAAAGGGAAGGAACGTGTTCCAATATTGGCACAAATCTTAATCCCAAAGAGATATTTGTGGGCCTACTTCAGACCACGAGAAAGACAGAAATCTAGAAGACCCATAGAAATATTAACTGATCAAAGGAGGCTTTCGATGGAGACGGAAAAAGCCGCTGCGTGTAATCCATGTTCCTGGCAATCGACAACAGCAGCAGCAACAACAACAACAGCAACAGAAGCAACAACAACAACAAATGTAACAATATTTTCGTCCAAATTCATAGTGACGAACTGGAATCGCCGTGCATGAAGTGCATTCTAAGTAAAGAAATGCAAGTACTGCCCTTACTGTACGATCTGACAGTCCTTTACTGTGGCGGTTTGGGTACGAAATAAACCGATAAATACATATCGTAACGAAACTACCAAATGCATATAAACGTTTAGGTATATCTTATGTTGTATCATAGACATGTACGAGGCAAACTATGTTTATAAGACAATATATTTTTAAACGTTTATATGCGTTTATTGGTTTTGTCACCTACCTAATCAGCTTAATGTATGGTCATGGATTATTTGAAATTATACGGATACGTGTAAGACCATACCTTGTATGACCACTGGAAATGTCCGCTTAATTTTAAAAAGCCAAATAGAAAAACTTTTCAGTAAAACAGCTTCACATGCACTAATTCAGTAACTGCAGACACTGTTGTTGCAACCTTATCTGAACGCATGCAGTGGCCATCGGTGAACCAACCGTCCAATTTAAATTTTGTGTTTGCTGGATCCGTAAGCTTAATGGCCAAGAAAAACTCATAAAAATTATAAAACAATAAACCATTTCCGAAAAATGGAAACGAACTCTCTACACTACACACCAACATTCCAGCATAACTCTGCACAGCTCATGTTGACGTCCTAACAAATTTATCTACAATGTTTCGGAAGCGAGCGCCTACACACAAAACAATCTGTCGTTTCGTCCAGCGAACCGGTTGTTATTCAGTGCACCTGTACACGTCTAGACAAGGAGAAAGCGTAACGAAAGCAGTGTTTAGGCTTATGTAATACACGCATGCATATCTGAAACCAATCGTGAGCTTTGTAATACTGAATTCCTAGAGTCGCTAAAATCAAATAACTATGACCTTGATACGGTGAATAAAGCACTTACCAGCTATCGCAAGCAGGAGCAATATCCATAAATCCATCACTTTCCACTTGAGTAATGCCAGTAGGTCCACTTCCGCCTCCCTCTTCACTTCGGACCTCGCTTTTTACGCGAAGTTAGAGCCAGATGTCGGCATACGCAAGACGATGATAACGATGACAGACCGGGAAAAGTGGGGTGAAATCATCTGCTACCAACCCCTGTCGATACATCACTGAACCCAAAAAACTGATCTTAGTTAATCTTATACATGCACTTGCAACAAATGTTAAATATCGAGTGTTTATTCTAAACTCCGACAAGAGAAGGTTCTGTGTGGTGCTTCCGACACTAGACACTGGTTTCCTTACTTTCGTCGTCGCCCGAAATCGTACTTAATTTGTAGGGTCTTTACACCCTTAAATAAGTCACATAGTTTGTTAGTGATTTGTCCAACACCCGAAACTAAATTTAATGCGCATTTGAAACACTGGTTTCGGAAGTGTCCCCCACCACGGGGAATGGGGGAGGTCCGTTTGAAGAAAAAGGCGTTTTTTCCTGCTGAGTTGTATCAATAATCAGTATCTGCCAAATACGGGGAACACTTAGCTCTCCAGGTCCTTGCTCGCTCACTCACTAGCAACTCGCCCGCTTCCTCCCTCGACCGCGCCGCGCCGAGTATTGACCGGAGGGTCTGCGCGCGCGGCGGCGGCGGCATGGCTCCCTGCTTCCCTCTCGCTCTTTCTTTTACGTGCGTGCCGACTAGGTTTAGGATGCGCTGGGACCTTTCTGTCTCCCTCTCGCAAACTTCTCTCTTGACTCACTCGGCTGTCCCAGTGTTGCCAACAAAGAATTCTTTAAAATATTCGGCTAGTAAATATACGCTCATTTGACGACACAGTACATGCCCCATTTTACGAAGCTGTGTCGGCCAACAGCTTCGAATCATCCGTATTCTTAACTATCACCCCAGACTTGTGGTGGTTTTGATCCGTCCATCCAGGTAAATGCTAAGTAGTACGTCGAAAGAAAGCAATAACGACTACTTCCAAATACCCATCTGCTTACCATTCATGGCCATGTCCACACAACATTCGAGGTAACACCAGGTTTTTGAAAAAAATAACTGTATAACAGGGGGCGTAGTTAGGGGTGGAGGAGGGGGACGATGAGGCAGCTCCGAGTGCCAGAGTCTAAGCAGCGGCAAATGAAATCTGAACTATTTTGGAATTTTGTGCAGCGTAGAATGGTAATTTCGTACCGACATTTCAGTCCCATCTTCAAGAATCCAGCAGTCCAACTGCACTCTTGACCCTTGAAGACGGGACTAATAGGTTGTCCCGAAACGTCGGTACGGAACTATAGTGCTACCTTTACGTAAAATCCCAAAAGGGCGCAGATCTCATTTATATCGCTGTGGGAACCTGAAATCATGCAAAGAGACAAATGAATACCTTAAATTAAAAAATTTGATTTTCTGCTCTCAATAAATTTAAATTACTGAGCCAAAGAAAAGGAAATTCAATACATGAGTGCCTTTTTTTTAGGGTTCATATTTTCTGTAAGGGGCGGCCACTGTGATTACTCGCCAAAATAACCCAGATACCCCACTGCTACAAGCATACCTGCAAAAGCGAGCCGACCCAGCCGAGCTAAGCTTAGGCCGAGATTACGCAGCGTCATACATTGAAAATCCAGCACATCAGCAGATCCTGTAGCCCACACATTTTCCGACTCTATACGTATGACTACTCCATGCTAGTACTAATCTGTAAGTAATCGTAAAACCGAGTGGTTATATTGGTCAGTTGTAACAAAGAGCACAGCAACTAGCGAATGTCAGTAGTATAATATTCTGCTTAGCTTAGCATTCCGATTTTCTTGCCAGGCTACTGAAAGAGGCGTAGATGTTAACGATGTGACTGATCTGTGAACTGGCTAGACAAATGAACACCAACAAACATCCTTTAAGAATCTCATTCCTGGAATTATACACACCAAAATTAAAAAGTACTCGTTAAACATGCGCCGAGAGGAAAAATGTTTTAAACATGGGTTGTAGAAAAAAAGTGCAAATATTGTAAACAGTGGCATATTACGCAGACTCTACCAAGACAGTTACTATTTCCGAAACGTCTTACATTGTCACTGTACACGTGTAAATGTGCATCTACATCAAAATTACGGCCCGACATGCCCTCATTTTCCCGAAACTCAGTGTCTCAGCTGCATTACGTGGAAATATTTTATGCCGAATTGTATCGAAATCGGGCGAAAAACGTAGAAAATATGGAGAGAAAAAATTAGTCACGCCCTAAGGTAAAGTACGGCTTTCGCTGAATTGAAATACATCAAATTTATAACTGCCAACATTATTATAAAGAAATGGTCTGTGTTAAATTTCACCCATATCATTAAAGAAAAATTGAAAGTATGGGTAGAAAATCGTACACTATCAAGTAAACGACAACGGTCATTGCGCCGATTTCACGAAACACAGGTTTGTGCTCAACAGATTTGTGTAAAGAGCTCAGACACGAATAATCTAAATCTCCGACAAAAGTTTAGTCGCTTTTACTAGCTAACAAACGGATAGACGGTCCGACGAACAGATGTTGTCTCTACATAGTTTTTTTTTTTTGTCCTTCCCCTTCGTGAAGACTGTCCAGAAAGCAAACACTCTATAGGTGTATGCTCGTTTGATGTGCATTTCCGAAATATTCCTTTCACTTTTAACCCCCATGGTATGAAAGAGCGGTGACGAAGTCCTGGAATAGGGTGAATACTGAACTCAGCTGATTGCTCATCAAAACCCAGGAGATCAAGCTACCCTGGAACTGCATGTGTGTTAAGGGTGGAGAAATCGAGCGGGACAGCAGAAGGGTGCAAAGAGAAGGGAATGCGAGGGAAAATCCCCAAAGGTACAGAAGTAATGAGGAAGCCGAACGCTAGCAACATCCTCACCATTCGACTGCACATCCCGATAGCAAAACAGGCCTATAGTGAATCAGGGGGTTCAACTACAGAAATTTCCAGGATTCGGGTCATCCTTTACACAAACTGCAAAGTTTTCTGAAATACCGAAATTAAGTTCGTTAAAACTTGAACGGAAAATCTTACAATTCCCACCTCTAGTTTTGACTTCCATAAATAAACCTTCCATTTAGATGCCACTTATTATTTTATTGTACTTCTTAAAGGCTCAACATGCTTCGGGCATTAGTATGTCCATCATCAGGAGTTCGCGACTATGATGTTGATTACCACATTGGTCGTTTCGTTCTTCGTTTGCTGTATATTGGAGGTTAGGTGCGGTTATGCTGGAATATTGTCCAGGCTGCTGGCTATAGCCTGCAGCCTGGACACTACACTAGTCACGAACTCCTGATGATGGGCATACTAATGCCCGAAGCATGTTGAGCATTTAAGAAGTACAGTAATATAATAAGTGGCATCTAGTTGGTTTTTTATTCTTCAGTTATCGCAATGATGCATGGTCCAATATACACCACAAACCTTCCATTTATCTACTCTCACATATTATGGCACACTGTGTAATCACAACGTCAATAGGTATGCAGGTCAAAACTTGAAAATTTCCTGACATCCAGCTTGATAGAACACGATACGCTACTACGCAGGCATAAATAACTTTCTATCGGTTCAGGTTGAGCCTGTAATACCGACTGAAGCACGGGAAATTCTCGGATGCTTCATAACGACACTTCTTGGGCATTACTGCCACCTGTCGTACCTGTCAGAAACTACGTCATTTTTCATGCGGTGACAGAATAACGACAGAATTTCGGCCGGTACACTTTTATTTAATTGATGTGTCTGAAACACATTGCACCACCTTATGGGAGTGTTCTACGCACAAAGCAATGAAAACGGCTTGAATATATCTCTGGATGACTGTGTCTTAGCCGAAATGCAAGGCTCCCTGAACGAGACCAACCACACTCTTGCTTTATAATGATGCTGCTGCTTCGTATTCATTGTGATGCAGCAGTGTTGTTGTACCAGTCTAATGCACTGCTCCGCGCTAAAAATGGCCGACGAATACACATTCGTTTAGACGGCTGATATGCACGTCACGGTTGGCCGTGCACATGGCGATGAATTTGAGACACATTCTCTTCACGAGGAAGCACTTCCCGTTCTGCAGAGCAGATCGGCGCCTTTGCGTCCGTGAAAACTGGAGAAGGAAGAGAGAAGAGTGTGCAGACACCAGAGGTGAAAAAGAGAACTCGTGTGACGTTGCTGAATACCGTGACACTAGAACGCTGAGGATCGCAGTTGCAGAGCATTTGGTCCCCTCGAATGTTCAGTAGGTTCTTCGTGAGCTACCCGTGTGTAGCTAGCGCAAGACACGTTCTGAAAACTGCCCTGGACGGGCGGAGTTTTGGCGGCAGCTCCTGCAGCAACGTAACGAAAGGGCTTCTTCTGTCCAACACGATGTTCACAGACAAGGCAGGACTTCGTCATGGACCATGATCGTTCACAATCAGCATTCAAACCACACAAATCATTCCGTCACGACACCAACAACAATTTTCAATAAATGTGTGGGTGGCCATCAAAGGAGACACACCGGTATGTCCCTCTTGTTTTTCAAAACAGGCTGACAAGTGTAGTTTATCGTGTCATTTGTCACGACACACTTCCACAGTTACTACAGAATGTCCCTCTACAGACTGGTGCGCCCGCTTCATTTTAAACACGTCGGTGTCAATGTCAGGTTAGGGCTGACACACATTCAGTCAGTTCGTTCTGTATCGAACCCTTCCTGAGGCTCACGATCAAATTTTAGTCTAGCCCATATATTCAATACCACAGTCATTTAGCCCTCTTGGACGATAATGCCGGCCTGTACATTGTTCCAAGTCACGGTCCTTGACGGTTGTACATACTGTCACACATATATATTTAGCGGAATTCTATAATAAATTACTACAATGTACATAAAAGACACGCATGGATTCTGTCAGTCGAAGTCTTATACAGTAGATCATACTGCATCTTACTCAGCTTTTGTTGTTGCGGCAGTTCTAGTCGCCTCAAAGTTCTTTGTTTATCGCCACCTAGTTTAAGCCTCTTATATATTGTGCACTGGGCTTCGCCTTGCCCGTGTTGCGACCAGTTCCAATTTCAAGATTCTGTCGCTTATGTACACCTACATATTAGGTGTAATTCTATACATAATGGGGTCCCGAAAAAAAGACCTACGGTTATTCCACCGTATCCGACACAGCCATAGGACATGCTATTTGCAACTGTGCTTCGCGCGCATACATATTCGCACATCCCACTCCCAACTTGTACACTAGATATTGCATTGAGTCAATTTAAAATTCATTTTTCCATTAACTTGATTGAAATTTCCTTCATCAAACAACTGTTCTGTACTCTATTATGTAAGCTGTGCTCAGAATAATTATTAATAAATCAAATTTGTATTCAGTTCAGCATTATCCGACATTTTCGGTAATCTGACCTACTATCGGTCCCGTTTAAGTCGGAGTATAGGGATTCTTCTGTACCCATTTTTCGGTACTTACAATCAGCGTAGTATACATAATACACATGGTCTCTGTCAGTGGAGGCCTGATGCTGCAGATCATGCTTCATCTTATTTACTTGTGCTACAATGGCAGCTTGCTTAGTCACCTAAACTGGCGTGCATTTGGACGCCGCCAAGTTTAAGCCTCGCAAATTATCTGTGATGGACTTCACCTGCTCCAGTGCTGCGCTAACATTTTCATTCTCATGATCTTGTGACTTCTGCTTGTTGCCTGCATAATTCTGTTACGAAATCATGAACGTATTGACTTTTTAAAACCAGATGCAAATCGGGGGCTAGCGTAGAGTTTATAAAATTTCCAATCGCTCAGATAACCGCGTTTTCGCATCCCCCTTAACATGTTTTTGCTATGAATATATCCTGAACGTAGTTTAAGTAGAGACGAATCAATACCCTGTCCCTCACTATCACCTGACTTAAATTTTCTACGTTTTTACTTATTGGGTCATGTGGGGAGTCATGTCTATGTAAGGGCAGTTTTTGACCTACAGCAGAGGGTGGAACATAGATGCGAGTTATTTGTAACAATCATGGAGTTTCCACGCGCGTTCAAAAATTCCTAAATGAACAGCGAGGCGTGTGGAAACACACACAAAAGTGTGAGATCTTTAAAGTTCTTTGTTGTCGAAACACGAAACACAAAAACAGTAGCCTCTGACGCTGGAGTTAGTGGTTTACAAATCACCGCTTTTACTGTGGACAGATCTACGCTATATTTTCACCCTTCTCCTTATAAAATGGGGCATGCGGCGGAGCAGTTGGTTGAGGTACTGCGCTACAAGCCGGAAGGTCGCGGGTTGGATTCCCGATGGTGTCACTGCAATTTTTCATAAACATAATACTTCCGGTCGCACTGTGGCCCTGGGGTCGGCTCAGCCTTTAACAGAAATGAGCACTAGGAATATTTTCTGGGGGTAAAGGTGGCGAATGCGTAGGGATGACCTTATCATAAAACCTCCTGGAACCTTCAAGACCTGTCGAGGTCTGTAACAGGGATCGCTTGTACCTCATAAAATGAAATGGGCCATAAATTAAAGATGAAGCGTCCGAAAGTCATGTTCGTTTAGATTTTTTAGGCGCGTTCACAAAATTGCGAAAAGCGACTATTAGCTTCATCATATCTGTCTGTCCGTCCGTCTCTCCATCTCTCTGTCCACATGGAACGACTGGGCTCCCAATGCAGGAATTTTCGTGTAGATAAAACCAACTTGATGCATTATTTGTCCTCAGTATATTTCGTCAATGAACCTCTACATGTTTCGGGCGTATATATACATATACAGAGTACCTCCTGATGATGGGCTATAAATACGCCCGAAACATGTAGAGGTTGATTGACGAAATATACTGAAGATAAATAGTGCATCACGTTGGTTTTCTTTACACGAATATATCGAGATGCGCATTCAACAGAACATAAAATTTAGCAGGAATTTTCATGATATTGGATATTTATTTTTCGAAAATGTGTTGAGAAAATTCATGTTACAATATAATCTGACAAGAACAGCGAGCACTTTATGTGAAGACCAACACATATTTTTTATCCCATTTCACTAAATTCTTCTTATAAAAGTCGTAGAGAAAATTAAAACACATTTATATTCAATAACTTTTTTTTTTCCTTCCAAAATCCTACCTTTACGAGACAATGTGGCTAAATACTGTACAGCCAGACAGATCATGGAAGACAATACGGCGCATGCGCATTTTATGCTGGGCACGTAAATCTGTTAGCACACACAGGATATGTAATACTTATTGCTTTTACACTGCTACAATGATTACACGAAAGTGCCTAAATGTTACGTTACATGTAAACTGCCGGCCGTTGTTTTTGTGCACAAAGAACACGCCCCCAGAGTGATGTGTTGCATACTTCAGTAAAAACTAATATATTTTATGATGTACAGTAAAAGGAGGACCGTGTTACTCATTGATAAAAAGCTGATGTCGAACACAAAGCTTCATTTAATGCGGAGCGGTAATACATGACGTACGACTACATTCTGATAGTCAGGGAAAAAGAAGGGATTTTCTTGAGGAATAAAAGACCAACTTGATGTCACTTGCAATTTTATTTCACTTCTTATGCACTCAGTATGTTTCGGACATTAATATACCCATCAGCCTGCAACACGGACACCACTCAAACCTAACCGCACCAAATCTCCAACACACAACGAACCAAGAACAAAACAACCAATGTGGTAATTCAACAGCACAGTCGCAAGCTCCTGATGATGGGTATATTAATGTCCGAAACATACTGAGTGCATAAGAAGTGAAATAAAATTGCAAGTGACATCAAGTTGGTCTTTTATTCTTCAACTATTACAATGACGCGCGGTCCAAGACCACGCATCTGTAGTTGTCATTTACGACCGAACAGATCCAATTTAGATTAGTGTCATATAACAGTGTAATTCTAATTGGCAATAATACATCGAGGTTTAACCAATGTATATGCCACAAAAAGGATTTTGAATTAGAGAACTCAGAAACTATCTTGTGGTTTCAGCCCTCCTGTAGGTACGTGCAAAGTGTCTGGTAAGACAAAAAGAGATAAAAACAAAATTCAGTTTCTGAAATATGTTGAAAAGGTGATGTTATTAGTCCAAGAGCAAAACGAAGACCCCAAAGACAGATTAAACATTCGTGAATAGAATACGAGGATATAAGATAAACGGTACCGTAAGACAAAGGCCGAAAAAGAGTGGAGGGGAAGGTTTGGAGAGACATACAGAAACTGACAGTTCAATTATAAAAGTCTAGAGCTGCAACGCATTAACGGACGCAATCCGTGACGCTGAGGAAGATTACCTGTGGTCATTTTACATTACTGTTGGCGTCCTGGACTACAGGCCTACAGACTCGATGACAGGAAGAATAGTGGATTATGAATTCGAAAGGATTTGGAAGGAAACGGCCGTGCTGTAGTCACTGTACTATCCTGTTACTTTCCAAGATGGATTGCGGAAAATCGCCTAACAACAGTCAGAATCAACGATGTCCCAGCCGAGATTCGAACCGGGAACCTTCCGAATAAACGACTACAGCGCTACCACATCATACCTACTTAAAAAAAAAAAAGACACGTTGGGTGGAATATGCGACATGAAAGGGGGAGAAAACGCACGCAGGTTTTGGGTGGGAAAATCAGAAGATGATACACCACTTCGAATACGTCGACTAGATGGGAGGATAATATTAAAATGTGAGATCGTCGACTGATTCATCTAGCTGAGGACACGGATCAGCGGCGGGCTCTTGTGATCGCCCTAGTGGTCTTTCAGATTCCACACAGTAAAATGAATTGCTTGGCTACCTGCGTAACTATGAGCTAGTCAAGACAGACCCTGCTCCATGGACAGAGTGGGCTTAAAGCTCATGGCAAAAGCTGCGCGCATCTGCCAGCCGAATACCATTTCTAGTGTTTCGGTATACAATGAGACTGCCGTAAAACGAAATGTGTGACAGCCGATTCGATACTGATCACGTTCCACAAACTGATAGCACAACAAAAACACATTACATTTCCAAGACAATGATCATTCGCTTAATATTAGCCCTATTTAAGATAACTGTTCTGTACTACGAGAAAGAAACGAAACCCCCTGATGCACACGATTTTATGGCAGCAAAATAAGTGTCAGCAGCCTTATGTTACATGCATTCTGACAGGCGGGCTACACCTTTCCGGAGGAGCATAGTGCCTCCATGTACGTGTTGGAATTCTACCCTGAAGATGTAGGTATTACGTCCCTTCGAAATGCCGATACTACATCACAAGATATTCAGGTGAAAATATGAAATTTCATGGCAATGAAGTTCTTAGGTGTTGCAAATTAACTAAATATCGCGCTGATGAACGTTCAATCAGACAGTTCGCGATCATAGTGGTACCACAGACACCACGTAATAAATAAAACCGGCTTTTGAGTCGTGTACTGGTTAGATCAGACAGCCCCCCCTCCCCTCAACATGGATTTGATACCCCCACGGTCAGTGTAATTTTTTTCTCATGGTTCGACAGCCCTACTGGACCTAGGCCTCTTCATCACTGAGGCTTCGAGATCAAATTCAGACACACCACACTCGGTAGGTCTCCTCTATACAAGTGATCAGCCAGTCGCAGAGACCTATACCTGACAACACACAACACTCACAAGAGACAGACATCCGTGCCCCCGGCAGGATTCGAACCCGCAATCGCGGTAAGCGAGCGGCCGCAGACTCGCGGCTTAGACCGTGAGGCCACTGGGATCGACCTTAGCATTTATACACAAAATATTTAGTTGAACTTCACACACCTGCCTTCATAATGCCAGTGCTGTTCATTAACTACTTATCTAACAACGAACCATTAAGAAAATCATTTCTTTGACTCAAGAATTTCTCTGTGCGGTTAATTTCTACACCACTTTTCAGGATATTCGTGTCTTATAGGGAAACCGGGGATATGTTACTGCCATCGTAACCATCGGCAATTGTGCCTTAATCTGAGGCACTTCAAGCACGGTAACGCGGTTACAATCTTGTATGCAAGACTCATTTGAACATCTCCTTTGTATCTATCTTTCAGGCCACCCGCTGATCTCTCTTGTTCAGACCTTACACCAAAAATGTCCATGCGCCTATATCATATTTTGTGCAACATATGTCGCAATTAACATATGCCACTGAATAATTATTATGGCATACCGTGCTTGTAACAGATTCAAAACATGTGTTGTATTAGCACAAATCTGAGCCAGAAATGCCTGCCATTACGCGGTTACTTTTTCGTTTCTTTTTAAAAATAAGATGCATATGTCCAAATCCGGAAATATGCATCATTTGTCATGCACCTCCCTGAGGATGGCCACTACAGTGGCCGAAACATGCAGGAGGTCTATAATATGATACTTCTAAACATTTATGTGCATTTGTTAGATTCGTTACCATATCTACAAATGTGTAAACTGGTTACTTGTAGAACAACTTCAACTGTTTCTTCTTGTGAGTGAAGTGAAGCAGGATACACCGCGTTTCTACAAATAATACGCCTGTCGTGTTTTTGAACAGGCCTATCAATTCATCTCCCGTCGGTTCGCGGCTTCTCCACCTCCACACCACTTGCCATCTGCCTGTCTCCCAACCACGTACACGCATAAATATAGTGCACAATTTGCCGCGATGAGAGGTTTCCCCTCTAAAATCTCTCCAGTTCGTACACACCCACTTGTTTTAACGCAAACCACACGTCTTTGACAGACGCAGTGCAGAGGAATATGGTGGTCGGCGTTTGAAGCCACATTCATGTCCGAGGATCGAACTCTTGTTTACCAGTTCTGCAGAATATTTCTGTGGTTTCTACTATACTAGCGACGTAGAAAAACGAGGGCATATACAAAACACGGTCTACAATTTCTCTGCTTGTGGTTCGGGTACCACGATCGCCTGGAGGTTAGAAGCCACAGAATCCACTGTCAGGTGTTAAGCAGAATACTTTAGAAGAAGTCTAGTTGCAGATGTGGGTGTAAATACGAGGATTATGAAACACACTCGATTTCCATACACTGTTTGAACTGGTTCAGTACAGAGTCCAGTAGCGGGACCTTTGAAAAATGTTGATATGCCTTGAAGGCAAGGAGCGCAGTATAGGTATAGTTCTACACTCTTTTTAACCTCGGCGCTAGGTGGGGGTGTGCAGTTAACGCCACGTCCCGGCCGTCTTACCCCCGGGAATGACGTGGTATCCACCGTATAGGAGGCTGGGTGGGCCCAGGGCCGGTCTGGAAGAGTGCGGAAAATCTCGCACCCGCTGGAATTCGATATCCGGATCGAACAGTTCCTAGTAAGTCGCTTTACCGACTGAGAAATCTCGGCATTTACTGCTTACTAAATCGATAAAAACCAACAAACTCGCAAGATTGTTACCGCTTAGTATCTGACGGACATTGTACTTTTATTACTGCATTCACATTACTTATTTTCATGTATATGCGTCACTCGAATTTCTCGCGTTTTCTTCCTATTCTTCTTCTTCTTCGTAATTCATTCAACATCTGTGTCAGTACTTCAGTATTTAGTGACCCGAATAATCTGGATGTTAATGAATAACGAACTAGACAGAATGTGGCAGCAAGAAGTCGTGGCCTAATTTAAGACACTATTCCGGCTTCTGTATCAACGTGCAGCAGAAAATCACAACAAGTGTCAGTCTGAACAGCCGGTATTCGGCCGCACTTACAACCGCGTACCGCCCGTCGCATGTGCCAGAATGCTCCGTCGCTCACTTTCATTGTCACGGACAGCACAACCGTGCACAGCAGCAACAACACTGCTATAGCCACGCAACCGAACGTCATGATGTAGTCCTTTGCCGTATCTCAGTCCGAGACGAACTATATATGGGGAGGAATATTCGCGGTTTTTTAGCTACGCCGAAATAGCTCTTCTTTGTTTCGTTGCGAGCCCTCATGCACGTTATCTTACATAACAAGTTTATAAGTGGGTGGTGTATAGGCCATCTTCTACACACACACACACACACACACACACACACACACACACACATATATATATATATATACACACACACATACACAAACAATGGGTACAGGGGCTCTTTCCTGGGGGTAAAACGGCATGGTCGTTGCGCTGACCACCCACCCCAATCTAGTGTCGATGTTAAAGAATGAGTAGTTATACCTCGACCCCCCTCTCCGTGGCTTCTGTAGCATGTTATGGGGTGACCTGTGCTTTTACCTTTACCTTTACTGCGGGGTAAAATGTAAAATTCACTCTAGCACAGGCCATGAAGGCCTAAATGGGGAGTAGGGGTATAACTGTACTCTTTCTTTAACCTCGAAGCTAGATGGGAGTGGCTGGTCAAAGCCACGCTCCAGCCGGTTTACGCCCAGGAAAGAACCGATACCCATTGTACACGTTGTTGGGTGGGCCTCAGGACCGCTATGGATGGGTGCGGAAAATTTCGCCCCGACCGGGATTCAATCCCCGAGCAGCCCAGCCTGTAGCGAGTCGCTATACTGACTACGTTATCCCGGTCCACTTTACTGCGAAGTGTATCTACAATAGCCGATGGGGTATTATGTACACAGCCTCTGTACGTAAATGTATCTTTAATTGGTACTTCATGTAGGGTGTAACAGCAACGTTTTTCATCTGTTTCCACATCCTCTGGAGGTTGTTTCGAACATCAGGTGATTCCCGACGGCCCACAGAGTATAACCGCACTTTTAAACTTACTATAATTGAATTACGTTCGACTCTAGACTCTTCAAAAACTAATGTAAGATTCTGTCTCTATGGGCACATCGTAGAGGTTGGCTTCATTCTGTTCTCGACAGAAAAATCTTGTGGCATCCTGACGTTAAGAATTGTCGTAGTCAAACCCCAACTTCAATCCCTTAAATAGTTTGGCCACAATGATATTCGTAGTTCTAAATGCCGACGCCTCGAAACCTCGCTCACACAATTCAGAAATGTGCAGGAAATTATATTCATTCGCGTTCGCGTGCAGAAATATTTTAAATATAATACACTTAATAATAACTAGCACAATAAAGAAAATTAATTACGCAGTGGAGGTCCTTCTTCACGGAGAATGCACAAATTTACAGGGAAACATTTGCTAAAAGGCCATGTGTAACATTCTAGCACTACATAAATTTTATATACATTGTTTTCATCCAATGTCTTACAAGTACACTGTACTTGTATGTTTCGGTCTGAGACCATCATCGGGTATACTAATACAAAAATACTCACATGAAGAAGAAACGTAGTAAATATGTGTCAAGAAAAGGGGCCCCCTTTTTTCAACCGTTGTCGTGTACAACAATTCCATGCAATAATAGAATATGTGTGAAAAAAAAACTCAGAGTTTTGTAAAAATTATTATTCATCTGGTTTCATTTTACTCGAGGGAAGCAGATGTGCCAAACATGGGAAGAGTTTTCCTCTTGCTACATAACCTCGAAACTGTATGCTTATTATGTATCTTACATGGTTTTTCTCGTTATGGATCAGGACTATAAAATCTGCAGCATAGGATAAATATTTGCTACATATCTTCCTCATGCCTCATGTTAATATTTTTGTATTGGTAAACTTGATGATGGTCCCGGTCAGACCGAAACCCGTACTGCACTCGTAAGACACAGGGTTAAAATAAGTTTATGTTGAGCTAGACTGTTACAAACAGCGTCTCAGTAGTAAACACAACGGAATGTCGTCCCTGAAGACTGTTATTACTAGTAAGTAAACATTTGCTACTTGAGATGCATTAAAACTTTTAACAGTTCTTCAATGTCCTATAAATTGTGCGTGGAAGAAATATTTGTACAAATAAAAAATGGGCGTAAAAAACTTCTTCAGGGACAGTACTACCCACTGAAAACTAACGGGATGAACGCTAGCATGTTTGGTAACCTTGGTAATGATGAAGCCTGCTAGGCATAAATGCTACAGTAATGGATTCACTTCATTCTGAAGAGTCCTGAAGATGAAGCATATCAAATTTTCCGGACTTTGTCCACTGTAACACAACGTCGATTATGTTAGGAAGGTAGATACATAGGGTTTTTTTTCTTGTTCGACCTATAAGCACCAGTCTGACGCTCTGCCAGCGTTTCGTCGCACGCCGCGTGTCGTGAACGTTTAACAGTCGATGATGCGAGCTAGACAAACGTCTAATAAAAACTCACTACAGCGTCGGGCCGGCGCTTATCGGTCAAGTTGGAGGGGGGATATATATATATGGTGACTACGTAAGTATTCAACGAGCCGTTGTAGTGGCCTAGTTCAGCGTACTATATAGAACAATAATATAATATCCGACAAAATGCACAATATTTTACATTTGAAACCCTGTACGTCAGACATGTTTCTATCCATTACGGATCATCTCCAAGGAGAATCGTATCATGCAGACATGTACAAAAATTACAGAGGATTAAAATAAATTAAAAATATTAAAATTGGATCTTCCATTTAATTTTATTTTGTGCATATTTGTTTGATGTTATTATCCCTAAAGATGACTCATGATGGATCGAAACATGTCGGAGATATGTTTCACATATAAAACGTTTGTGCCGAAACACTGTATTTTGATATTATAATTTGTCAATTCATGCACGGTATGAATGCTATTAAAAGAACTACACAGAAATTCGCCTCGACAGACTGAGAAGATTACGAGGATAATTGGTAACTCATCCAAGATATGAAACATGGAAAACGTCTGTAGTAAACTGATAACTTTGGCCTCCTGTCCGAGTGCACATTGACGACCTGCGGCAGTGGCAAAGATACGGGGAACGGAACTTCATACTAGTTCAGACACAGGTCGGTAAAAGGGGGAAGTTACCATCAGCATTCACCAGTCAAGTCAGACGGTACTCGAGACTTACCAACCTCCCGCACATCACCACTAAACTTCTTGTGCAGCTCACAAAAGACCTAACAGTACCACAAGATACAAGCTAAATTACCCTTTGCTACACGAACTAACACAACCTGTCACTGAATTCTGAAGTGCTTTGAGATATACAAACACATGTTCACGTGAAATAAAAATATTCGTTTCGGCTTCTCCTCACACATGTCTATAAGTACACAGTGTAGCCTAACAGGACAACCGTGTAAATGAAATGTCGCCATGGCGTAAAAATATACCGCAAACACCAATAAAAATTAGAAATAAAGTGTATGCCATTGTTTAAAAAATAACCAACACGATGTCACTTGTGGACTATCCTTTATTTTCATGGGTAGTCGTCATTCATTTCTCTACATGTTTCGAGCTTTCGGGAAGCTCATCATCAGGAGATCATTTT
>Ga0131853_10010153_pt1 | contig 17225 bp, 13 predicted proteins | sample TergutLab28metaG_FD_92764 | JGI IMG/M metagenome (GOLD analysis project Ga0131853, IMG submission 92764) | Labiotermes labralis P1 segment gut microbial communities from Petit-Saut dam, French Guiana - Lab288 P1 (version 2) (version 2) | ecosystem: Host-associated > Arthropoda: Insects >... | reverse complement strand
GAGTTTTGTTTCCGTTTCAACCGTCGCTGGGTTCCGGGGGATTTGTTTGATAGCCTTATCAATGCTTCTGTTCGTTCTCACAAAATCCCTTGTTATGAGTTGTTTGGATAGTCATATTTGATTATTATTATGACAAAGGCGAAGCCCATCGTTTTGTAGAGCCCTATTGCATTGTTTTCCAATGGACATCTTGGTACTTATACGGGTTTTGCCTTGATAGGCAGGATTGGCGGCTGTTTAAGCTGACAAGGCTGTGGCACCCCATTGTGACTGGACGGGCTTGTAGCCCGCGGGAAATCCCTACAGACTGGCAAGAGTTTAACCACTTTACCGACGAGATTAAATTGGTTGCGCTGTTCGACCCATCGGTTAAGCACCAGCTTATAGATGCTTATGGATTGGGCTGCTATGAAGAGGAAGCGGATGGGCTGCGGTTTGAATTTTGTTATACAAATAAATATCCCCTAATTAGCTGGCTGCTCGGATTTGGCGGTATGGTTAAGATTTTGGAACCGGAATGGATTGCAAGTGAAGTGTATGATGCAGCAGCTGCAATTGTAGATATGTACAAACACGACACATAGATGGCTTATTTAAAATGCTATGCTTTCACCAAAAGGAGATTTCTGTTATGAATGCAAACTTATTTGAAAAAGCAAACAAAGTAATCAAGAACTGTGGCGCTGCTTATTTTGGTGTTATTGACGAAGATGGCTACCCCAGTGTTTCAACCATGTCTACCATCAAGCCTGACGGGATGTTGGTGGTGTATTTTTCCACAGGCTTAGAGGGTAATAAGGCAAAGCGGATTATGAAAAATAGTAGGGCAAGTATTTGCTTCCGTGCAGGCAGCGATAATATTACCCTTGTAGGAAGCGCGGAAGTACTTACAGACCAGCCTACCAAAAGCCGTTTGTGGGAAGACTGGTTTAAGGATTTTTATACTCTTGGAGATACAGATCCTAATTACTGTATTATTAAATTTACTACTAAGCGTGTGTCATTGTGGGTTGATTACGAAAGTGCGGAGTTTACCATTGACCAACTACTTATGGTACAGTCATATTGCGGGCTTTTATGTGATGGCTGCAGTTATAAAGAATCTCATGGATGTGTGGGGTGCCTTGCCCTTAAAGGAAAACCATTTTGGGGTGAATGCGATGTGGCAAAGTGCTGTATTGGGAAAGGGTATGCCCACTGTGGAGAATGTCCGGAAATGCCATGCGACGGCTTACGAAGTATGTCTTGTGGGGATGGAGAAGAGTGTGATAAACCACCTGGTGCGCGTATTTCGGTTTGCAGAGCCTGGGCCACGGGAAATGGCAAGTAAAGTTCAAATTGACCACAGAAAAAGCGGATTTACACAGATGATTATGTTAATAATCCGTGTAAATCCGCTTTTTCCATAAAATCCGTGTCTAATTCACACTCATTCTGCTACAAATATATGCATTACCCTCTACCAAATAAAAAAGTCTTTCCCCATAAGCCTCAGTAGGCCTTCTATCAAGAAATAATCCCCATATATAATAGGCACATGATGTCCAGCTTCGTCATGGTATGCAGTAGTACCATTCAGCAGTATGCCATCATTTTCCGGATTAAAGTCCGCATGCTTTTCTACCAATGCCTTAAGCATCATTATTGCTGTCTCTTCATATAAGCACTTCTCATGTTCTGGTACATATTGGGCAATAGCAAGCAGCCCGCAAAGCGCAATTGCCCCCGCCGTGGTGTCATAAAGCACTGGCTCTTTTGGTGCGCGGAAGTCACAAAGGGGCACATAGTCTGTTTTGGCCACACTGGTCATAAAGTAATGCGCAACCCGTTTTGCTGTGTCTAAATATCTTGGCTCATTGGTATAATGATAGGTTAGGGCAAAACCATATAGCGCCCATGCCTGCCCTCTTGTCCAAGATGACCCAGATTCATAACCCTGCCCCATTGGAAGGCCTAATACTTCACCGGTATGGTGGTCCAAAATTGCAATATGGTTACTGGAACCATCTGGGCGCAGCAATTTTTCTATTACCGTGTCGGCATGGGTTTTTGCAATATAGCTGTATTGCGGGCGGCCCAGTTCTTTATCGGCCCAGAAAAGCAGCGGAAGGTTCATCATTGTGTCTATAATCATCCAGCCTTTTGATTCTACATTCCAGGCAAGGATATATTTGGCCGCCGGGTTGTACCGCCCAGCAAGTATATTTGCCGCATGCAGGCCCCTTCTTCTGGATTTATCATTTTTAGTAAGCCGGTAATTGGCCACAGCTGTGTGGGAGTACATAAAACCAACATCGTGATGCAGGCCAATAAAACTATCTAAAGCCACATCTAGTCTTTTTTCAATATTTTCCGCTGATTTGCGGTATAAATCTTTTCCGGTTGCATTATACAGCTGCCACATGGTACCGCCCCAAAACCCATTGGTCCACCAAGCAATACCTTCCCGGCTGCCAGAGTTGTCAGTCCCTTTGTCTGTATAGCGGCCATTTGTGGGGATGTAGGGGATTATATCCCCTATGCGCTCACAAGTTATTGCTAGTTTTGCTTCGGATTTTTCGAAGATATCCTTTAACCATGTTTTAAGTTCCACACCCATCGCTCCTATCGTTTCATGTTTTTTGTTAATATATCATATAAAATTCTATTTTGAAACGAAATTTTGACACACTGTTGACATTAATGCCAATAAAATATTATACTCACCCACAAGTCTCTGGCATATTAACAGTTGGAGACAAGTACACTTTGTGTACATGTAAATACAATTTTGAGAGGATGGTAACAAATGCGCAAGAAATTAGTGCTTCTGGCCGCTATTGCAATGGTGGCAGTACTTATGTTGGCAGCTTGTGACCGCGGCAATGGCGGCGCAGGTGAAGTAGCCTCTGATCTCAACTTCACAGGTTACCCAATGAACGCAGAAGATGTAACAGTTACATTCTGGCTTGCAGGTGGCCCGCAGCTTCACCCAACTGTAGCTACATGGCAGGAATCCCCCTTCCATTCCGGGCTGAACGAGCATGTTGGCGTAAACATTGAGTGGATGTTTCCACCAGCAGGTGCTGACCATGTACAAGAGTTTAACCTGCTTATCGCCTCAGGTAACTTGCCGGATATAATGTTTATTGGCGCACAAATCATGGATGACGCAGAACTACTCATCGATGAAGGTGTACTTCATGACCTAACACCTTATATTGCTGACTGGGCTCCCAATTATCATACTTTCCTTCACGAAAACCCCGCCCGGGTAAGGGCAATGAGAACAGATAGCGGCAGATACTACGGCTTCGGCTTCTTCCGTGAAGACGGCGGCTGGAACGATACATTCCAAGGCCCGCTTATACGCCAAGACTGGCTGGATGATTTAGGGCTCCCAACCCCCACAACCATCAGCGACTGGGATGTTACCCTAAGGGCTTTCAACAATGAGTTTGGCGCAACATTTATTGCCCCATGGTCACGTTTCGAAGAAAGCGGCAACATTGCTGGCGCATTTGGCGCACAAGCCGGTATGCGTACCAGGTTATTTGTTGATAATAACAATCAAATCCAATTGGGCAACATAATGCCGCAATGGGCAGATTATCTTGAACAAATGTCTATATGGTGGAACGACGGCCTAATAGACCAGGATCTTCTTAGTGCAGTTGACGCAGATGTACGCTCCAAGGCCCTTCTTAATGTAGGCGGCATGGCGTACTCTTCTATGGGACAGCTTTCTGGCTGGCTTCTTGATGCCAACACTGAAGGCACAGGCTCTAACTGGGTTGGCCTTCAATATCCCACAGGGGACGACGGCACTTTAGATATGGTATTTGGCGGCCCTGGCATTGGTAATGCGGTAACCGCTATCACTACCAATGTAGGTCCAGACCGTATGGAAATCGTTATGCGTTTGCTAGACTTTGCATATAGCCCAGAAGGCTTTATGTACTGGAACTATGGCACGGAAGGTGTATCATGGGAAATGGTAAACGGTGTAGCACAATTTACCGATTTGCTTGTAAATGACCCAGACGGGATTCATGGTGCCATGGAAAGACATGTAGGTAGTGTATGGAATGGCCCAACAATCCAGGCAACCAATGTACTGGTAGCAAGAAACCAGCCTGCGGCTATTACAGCCAATGACACATGGTATTGGCCAAATGTAGAAGTAGCCGAGCGCTTCCAACTGCCGCGTGGCATGGCACTTAGTGCCGAAGAAGCCATGCGCGCAGGGGAAATTGGTGGCGCACTACGTACCTATATTGAAGAAATGGCTGTTAGATTCTTTATTGGTGCAGAGCCTATAAGCAATTTTGACACCTTTGTAGCAACAGTTGAATCAATGGGCGCAGATGAATGGATTGCCCTTCATCAACAAGCACTTGATAGATTCCTTGCCCGTTAATTATGGTTTTAATGGGGGCGACAGCAAGCGCGCTGTCGCCCTTTCTTTATAGACTTTTATAGAAGGAGGGCAAAATATGACTGCTGCCCCCGCAAAAAAAACCGGCAGGTTTGGTGGAAGGACATTTACACAAGCCCTTGCCCGTGACTTTAAACAGCATAAGTGGAAATATGTACTTATTACACCAGTTTTAATATACCTTGCAATCTTCATGTACAGGCCCATGCAGGGTTTGGTTATTGCTTTCAAGGATTTTAGGCCGGCCCTTGGTATCTGGGGCAGCCGGTGGTCAGACCCTTGGTACAGGCATTTTCAGGCCTGGTTTACAGATCCATTTTTCTTCCGGGTGGTAAGGAATACATTTTCACTAAGTTTTCTTAACCTGCTGATTGGCTTCCCTCCCCCGATAATACTGGCTCTTCTATTAAACGAGCTGCGTAATCAGAAATTTAAGCGTGTGGTACAAACCATCACATACATGCCATTCTTTATCTCCATAGTTGTTGTTGCGTCCCTTGTGCGTACGTATTTTTCATTTAACGGGATGTTTTCCCAGCTTGCTGTATTTTTTGGAGGGCAGCCACGCAATTTTCTTATGGAGTCCCGTTTCTTTTACCCTATATTCATAGGGTCTGAAGTGTGGCAATTTGTTGGCTGGAACTCGATTATCTTCTTGGCGGTTATCGCAAGTATTGACCAGGAACAATATGAGGCTGCCAGGATTGACGGCGCCAACAGGTTCCAGCAAATGTTTAAGATTACCTTTCCTAACTTGATACCCATCATTTCCCTACTCCTTATATTGCGCATGGGTAGCATACTTAATGTTAGTTTTGAAAGGGTGCTGCTGCTTTACAACCCGGCTATATATGATGTATCCGATATTATTTCAACATATGTGTTCCGCAGGGGCTTGCTTGACGGAAACTTCAGCTTTGCAACCGCTGTGGGTATATTCAACTCTTTTGTAAACCTATTCTTCTTGCTGACGGCAAACTATATCAGCAAGAAACGAAGCGGCAATAGCTTATTCTAAAGGAGGGATACGGACATGAAGATTAAAGCAACAAAGAGCGACAGGATTTTTGATGTATGTAATGTTATTTTTATGGTTATTATCGTGTTTGTAACAGCGTATCCCGTGTGGTTTGTATTCGTTGCTTCTTTTACAGAGAATACAGTGCTTTTACAAAACCCAGGTATGCTATTGTGGCCACGGGGTTTCACAACAGGGGCCTATGAAATGGCTTTTAGGCATCCGCTGCTTATGCGGGGTTATAGGAATACGCTATTTTTACTGTTTATGTCACTGCCTATAAACATGACATTAACCCTGTTTTGCGGGTATTTTATGGCCTCAAGGGGTATGATGTTCCGCAAGCCAATTCTTATTTTTATTATGTTTACAATGTGGTTTAGCGCGGGAATGATCCCTATTTTCTTGAATATTCAGTCTCTTGGACTGTTAAACTCCTTATGGTCAATAATCCTGATGAATGCATTAAGTGTATTTAACGCCCTTATATGCAAAACAGCTATTGAGGGGCTGCCCCAAAGCCTGACAGAGTCGGCTTATATTGACGGGGCCAATGATTTGGTTATTGTGTTCCGCATTGTATTCCCGCTTATTATGCCAACAGTGGCTGTATTGCTGTTGTTTTATGGTGTACAGCACTGGAATGCATGGTTCTGGGCTACTGTTTTCATACGCGACCATAATCTATTCCCCATACAGAACCTTCTGCGGGCCATTCTTATAGAGGCCCAAGGGCTGCTGCAACAGGCTGCCGGGGATGAAGACCGGTTTAATGTGTATGCAGAAACTGTGCAATATGCGGCAATTGTAATAACAGTTGTGCCAATTTTAGCAATTTATCCATTCTTGCAAAGGTTCTTTGTTAAGGGTGTTTTGATTGGTGCAGTGAAAGGTTAATAATTGTAAGCAGAAATATGTAAGGGCTAGGGCCAGTTGCCACTACCGCCAAAAGCTGTATGGCAACTGGCCCTAGCCCTTATTTATGAGGTTTATGCAGTGGAGTTGATCACGGAAATTAATTTTTAATAATTTTACACTATCCACCCCCCTCGTCATCCCGGCCTTGAGCCGGGAGCCCCACTCTTTTGCAATAGATTATGAGATCCCGGCTCAAGGCCGGGATGACGAGGGGGTAGTTTTTCGCAAATTTTGCTGAAAATTGATTTCAGTGGGAGTTGATGCAATATCTTGACATATGACTATTTACGCATTATTCTACAAAGGTGATAATCAAGATTAAAGAGGTGTATGCCATTCGGCACATTTGATATAAGGCAGTCCAATTATATAAATGTGTGCGGAGAAGATTAATAAAACATAATTGAACATGAAGAAACATGGCTGGTTATCCAGCTATTCTTTGTGTGTAAATTAAGTTTTATTCTATCATCCCGCCCATGTTATTCAGATTTTTTAAGCTGTGGGATGATACCCATGGCTTTTTTATTTTATCTTGATTATCACAAATAATAATTGGAGGATGAATATGCTTTTAGATCTATTAAGAAAACGGTATAGCTGTAGGGATTTTTCTGACAGGAAAATTTCGAAGGAAATCATAGGTTATATGCTTGAATGCGGACGGCTATCCCCATCAGGGGGCAACGAGCAGCCGTGGAAATTCGGTGTAATTACAGATTCAGATGTGATTAAAAAAATTTCTGCTGCAGCCAGTATTAATTATGAACAAAAATGGGTTTCCAGTGCGCCGCTAATCATTGTTTTGTGTACACAAATCTTTGATTCTAAGGACGAAGTTAATTGTATGAACCGCTTCCCCAGTTTGAAGGCAGAGATACTGAGCCTGGACTGTAAATTATATTCCGCCGTAAATATGGAGGAACACCAAACAAAAATACCCGGCGAGCATATGGTAATAGCAGCCCTGGAACATGGGATTTACTCAACATGGATTTCCAGCATGGATTGCGAAATGGTGGGGGAGCTAGTAGGGGCCAAAGGATACCTGGTAACCAATGTAATCGCCTTTGGGTACCCAAAGTGCCATAAAGAACCAACCCCTAAAAAAACGTTAAATGAAATAACATTTGCAAATCAGTTTATTAATGATTTATCCAAGGAGGATTATATATGTTTGAACAATTAGTAAATTTAATAAAAAAGCCTGCCATTTATGAAAAAGGCACCGCAGAGTTGTGGACAGATGCGCATATATCTAAATGTATGCTAAAAGCACACTTAAACCCCACCGAGGACTCTGCAACACGGAAGCATTCCTTTGTGCGCAAGTCTGTAAGGTGGATTAACTCCATCGCCCCTGTTCAGCAATTCAGTAGTCTGCTTGACCTGGGTTGTGGTCCTGGGATTTATGCAGAAGAGTTTCATCATGCAGGGTATAAAGTCACAGGTGTGGATTTTTCGGAACGTTCGGTTAACTATGCAAAAAATTCGGCTTTGGAGAAAGGCCTACCAATCGCATATTATCAGCGGGACTATTTGACCCTTGATTTTATAGATGAATTTGGCTTAGTCACAATTATTAATTTTGACTTTGGCGTACTTTCTACAGATGACAGGGCAAAGGTTTTATCAAAAGTTTATACTGCCCTTAAACCTGGCGGCTTATTTGTATTTGATGTTTTTACACCAAACCAGTATGCCGGAAGAAAAGAAAGCACCGATTGGGTTTTTGAGAAAGAAGGATTTTTCTGTGCTAAACCCCACATATGCCTCAACTCATTTTTCATGTACGAGGAGTATAATACGTACTGTGCCCAACACATTATAATTACAGAGCAGGATGTAAGAAGTATAAACATTTGGGAGCATACATTTACCAAAGATGAAATTGTGACGGATTTAATCAATGCAGGTTTTAGCATCAACAAAATATATGGAAGCATTGCAGGGGCTGAATATTGCAGCAATGGGACAGAAATGTGTATTGTTGCTGTGAAGGCATAGTTGTAAAGTAGTAAAAAAATAATTGGCCACAGAAAAAGCGGAAAAGGCGGATTAAAACAGATTTTAAGATTTTATCCGTGTTAATCCTGCCTTTTCCGCTTTTTCCGTGGCCAATTATCTGTAACTAACACCACAGTATAGATTATTTGTACTAATCGCGAAAAACGGCTTAAAGCCGCCGAGGTTGCCAACGTGATTTTCTGAGATTCGTATTACCTATCCCGCGCCTTAGTATACCGGGATATATTCAAAAGTACACCAGTAAGCCCCATACTAACAATAAGTGAAGTACCGCCATAACTTATAAAAGGCAATGTAACCCCAGTATTGGGGATGCTATTGGTAACAACCGCAATATTAATAAGCGCCTGGAAAGCAATAGCCAGCACAATCCCGATAGCAGTCATTGCGGCAAAAGTACTATGGGCATTTAACGCCACCTTAATACCCCGCCAGATAAAAATCCCAAACAGCAATAAAATCATACTGGCCCCAATAAGGCCAAGTTCTTCTACAATAATGGCAAAAATAATATCATGATGAGCCTCTGGCACAAAGGTGGCTTGCCTGCTTTGCCCTATTCCGCTGCCAAAAAGCCCGCCGCTTGCTATAGCATACAGGGACTGTATAACCTGGAACCCCCTGGTCTCCGCATAGGCCCAAGGGTCAAGCCATGCCCTAAAGCGCGCACCCCTAAAGCCATCGCCAAAGGTAGCGTCATACACCAGGTAACCCACAATTGCACTTACCCCGGCAACACCAGCCAATATAAACCGCCATATATGCGGGCTTGCAATAAAAATCATGCCAAAGCCAATAACCGCAACAATAAGGGCCGAGCTAAACCCCCCATATAAAACCAATGCAGTAATAACGCCCAAGATAAAGCCAAATACCATTAGTCCCTTCCAGGAATGCAAGCTGGTAGGGGCTTTGTCTATCATAAATGCCAGCATAAAAATAGTAGCGGCCTTTGCCACCTCTGACGGCTGAAACCGGTCTATAACAGGGAAAGGAAGCCAGCGCTGTGCACCATGGCTTGCAAGCCCTATAATAACAACTGCAATAAGCAACCCAAGGGTTATAAGGTAAATAAGGGGTGCAAAACGCCTTAGATGCTCATAACTGACATTGGCCATAATATTCATAACAATAAAACCAAGTACAGCCATGATGGCATTACGCTGCAAAAAATGGAAGGGGTTATTGTTAAAGGCCACCCTGTTGGCTGCCTCTACATAACTTGCGGAAAATACCATTACAACCCCAATCAAAGTCAAAAGAACCACAACCAAATATATGGTGTAATCCATAGAACCTACAGATACAATCTGCTCTGGCTCCCGGGTGCGCGGCTTTGGCCTTGGGCCATTGGAACGTAAGTCCGTAGTATCTGCCGAATATCTGCCCATTTTTATATTTCCCCCTTCTATAAATACATATACAAATCCCGAAAATCATCGTCGGCAACACATCGCGAAAAACGGCTTAAAGCCGCCGATTTTTCGCTTGGTTGTCGACGTGATTTTCAGAGATTTGTATTAACACACTGCTTAAAAACATCCCCACGGTCTTCATAATCTTTAAACATGCCAAAACTGGCACATGCCGGTGACAGTAATACAACCTGGCCAGGGGTGGCCGCTTCTGCCGCCATTTTCACTGCCTGCTGCATAGATTCTGCTTGCCGGTAGGCAGTAAAACCATTGTTATTACAGGTTTCCATAATCTGCGGTGCGGTCTGCCCTATAAGTATAAGCTGGGCCACTTTATCATTAAAAACTTTAACCCAGGGGTCAAAGTCGGATTTTTTATCATATCCGCCGCCAATTAGTACAACAGGTTTTGAGAAAGACATAAGTCCCTTTATTGCCGCATCTGGGTTGGTGGCTTTCGAATCGTTAAAATAGTCTACGCCGTTTATGCTTGCCACATGCTCTAACCGGTGGGTTACCCCCTTGAAGGCCTTAAGCCCTTCCGCAATATCCCTTATACTTACCCCGGCGCATAGGGCCAGGGCAGTTGCTGCAAGGGCATTTTCTGTCATAAGCATTAGGCTGTTTATTTCAATTATGTGCTGCTCTTCATGGTGGGCCTCAATGCGGGCGTAGATGCTGCCATCCCGCTGGTATACACCAGTGGGTAAGACAGTACTTTCGCTAAACCACACAATGGGGCATGGGGGTTTCATGGCCCTAGTTATAGGGTTATCGTAGTTTAATACGGCCCTGTCAGTATGGGATTGATTTTGAAAAATACGGGACTTCATTTCTATATATGTTTCCATATCTTTGTGACGGTCCAGATGGTCTTCTGTCATGTTAAGTACAGCACTTATTTTTGGTTTAAAATCAACAGCGGTTTCTAGCTGAAAACTTGATATTTCTGCAACAACAATGCTGTCGGCAGTCAAGTCCTTCACCATAGATGTAAGGGGAATGCCAATATTACCGGCTACAATAGTCTTTGGGTTGTGGCGGGCCAATATTTCCCCCACTAATGTTGTAACCGTGGTTTTTCCGTTGGTGCCAGTAATGGCAACTACCGGGCATGGGCATAAGCGGAAAGCCAGCTCTGACTCTCCCCATACAGGTATACCAAGGGCTTTTGCCTTTTCCACAAAAGGCAGGTAAATACTTAGCCCAGGGCTAATAATTATCAGATCAAAATTTTTTACTATATCATCTGGGTTCTTCCCCAAATACAGGATAAGCCCCTTTTCAATAGGGTCATATGTCCAATCAAGTTCTTCTCTTAAATCCTGGGCAGTAACTTCCGCACCATGTTCGCAAAGCAATGAAGCCGCTGCTTGGCCGCTTCGGGCCATTCCGCATACCAGTACTTTTTTACCGTAAAAATCCATGCTGCCCCCTATCATTAGAACCCCTGTATTGCCAAATATCCAAGCAGGCAAGCCATAGCAGTTACCACATAAAAAAACGCAACAACCTTTGTTTCCGGCCACCCACTAAGTTCAAATGAATGATGGATAGGTGCCATTTTAAAGAACCGTTTACCCTTTGTAAGCCTAAAATACCCTACCTGGATCATCACGCTTAAAGTCTCAACGACATAAACAATGGCCACAATCACCAAAAATAGCGGCATCTGCAACATAAGCGCTGTGGCAGCAACAAACCCGCCAAGGGCAAGTGACCCAGTGTCCCCCATGTAAAGCTTAGCTGGGTGGGAGTTAAATAACAAAAACCCAAGAAGGCTGCCAACAGCCGCCCCGGTTACAGGCAGCAAAGGTGACTCAAAAATCAGTGCCGCCAGCATAAAAAATGTAATAATAATTACTGTTACACCTGTGGCAAGGCCGTCAAGGCCATCTGTAAGGTTGGCCCCATTGGTAGAGCCTAAAAAAATAAAACACGCAAATACTGGATATAAAATCCCAAGGCTAAATTCCATTTCTGGGAAAAAGGGTATGCGCAATATGGTTGTATAGCTGTCCAAGGTCTGCCAATAAAGCACAAAGGCCACAGATATTACTATCTGGGCAATAAACTTCTGGTACGCCCTAAGCCCTAAGGAGCGCTTCTTAGAAATTTTTATGAAATCATCCAAGAAGCCGATAAAACCAAAACCAATTGTTACAAGAACAATAGCCATTGCCTCAGGATTGTCACGCACAAATACCAATGCCGCAAGCAGGAAACTGATGATTATCATAATCCCGCCCATTGTAGGGGTGCCGGCTTTCTTTTCATGATGTGCAGGCCCGTCATCCCTTACATATTGCCCAAACTTGAACTTGATAAGTGACGGTATCAACATCGGGCAAAGCACAATATTGGCCACAAAAGCTATTAGTACTGCGTATACGGCTGTGTTCATTGGGTTTTCACCTTCCTATACCTTAGCCCCAAGCCCGCTAATAAGATTTTCAAAAGCCATAAACCGTGAAGCCTTAACCAGCACAATATCACCTTTGCGCAAGATATTGCGCCATTCAGATAAAAAGCCTTCCACTGTATCAAAATGCAGTGCTGTTTGGGGGATATCTTCTTCTTTTTCTGCTGAAATACGTAATATTGCGCCAAGCTCGGGCACTATATTTTGCCCCCCACCCCTGTAACTGGTTGTGCGCTTTGGTATGTCGAAGAGCCTTTCGGCATTTTCGTCCAAGAGGGGCTGATTACCAACCCGGCCTTTTTCTGCCTGCCGTTTCCGTATTGTGTCATAGAAACCTTCATTTATCCACCATGCCATTTTACCTATTGTTACCAGCATATTAACTCCGTATTCAGCCGCAAATGTACCAAGTTCCTTATGCCTGTCTTTGGACACATGGCCAAGTTCGTTCATCCCGCCAAGTATACATACCTTGCGGCCGTCTTGGTTAAGAACCACTTTTATCGCCTCTTGCATAGAGGCTGGGTTAGCATTGTACACATCATTTATTAATGTCATCCCACCAAATTCCATAACACCAAGCCGCCCGCCTGGGGGGGTAAATTCCTCAAATCCCTGCTTTATTTCTTCAGGTTTTAGGCCCATTTCTATGCCCACAGTTGCCGCAAGCAGGGCATTCATCACAATATGGCCGCCTGGCATTGATATGTTTACATGTATGTCTTGCCCGTTTATTACAAAGTGTGCCGGGCCGCCAACAATGCTGTTTTCATCCATTGATTTTATATTGGAAGAGTCTGGGTATAACAATTTGAATTTTTCGGCCTTGCCACGGGCTATATGCCCGGTTAACAGGGGGTCATTACCGTTAAAAATAGCGGTACCGCCTTCAGCCAAGCCGTCCAAAATTTCCAGCTTTGCGTGAAGAATTCCCTCCCTATTTGCAAAATTTTCTATATGTGCGTCCCCTATATTTGTTATTACCGCTATGTCTGGTGCACCGGTTTGGCTAAGTTCATGAATTTCGCCGCCATGGTTCATGCCCATTTCCAGTACAAGCACTTCGTCTTCCGGCTCTAGCTGAAAAATTGAAAGGGGCAGGCCAATATCATTATTAAAATTGCCCATGGTCTTCTTGGTCTTGAACTTGCGTGCAAGGACATATGCTATCATATCCTTTGTTGTGGTTTTGCCAGCACTGCCGGTTATAGCCACTACTTTTATGTTGTGTAGGCGGCGGTAATACGCGGCAATATCCATCAGCGCACGGCGGACAGATTTTACATGTATCCTAAGGCCGCTGCCTGCGCCTTCCCTTTCTGTAAGGGCACACACAGCACCTTTTGTCATGGCATCGGTTATATAACTATGGCCATCTACATTTTCACCCTTTATTGGCACAAAAAGTGCCCCTGGCTGGGCCTTGCGTGAATCTATACATATAGATGTGATGATGGCATCGTTATTAATATCCCCACCAATTAACTGCCCCTTGCATGCGGTCAAAACCTCTTGAATACTTAGTCGCATATTACCTCCTAGCAACCCCATTGATTTTTGCAAGCTAAAACCCTGTATTTATAAGGGCTGAAGCGCTTTTACCAAAAACGACATTCTAATTAAATGGCTATAATCTTGCCTCACGCAGTGCTTCCTGGGCTGTTTCGTAATCACTAAAATAATGGGTTTCAGCGCCAATAATCTGGTAATCCTCATGCCCCTTACCAGCAATAATAAGCGCATCCCCAGGCTTTAATATATTAACCCCCGCATATATCGCTTCCCTGCGGTTTTCACATATTCCATATGACACTCCTGTAGGCCGTGTGCCTTCTTCGATTTGCGCGATTATAGTCATAGGGTCTTCTGTACGCGGGTTGTCCGAAGTTAAAATACAGTAATCCGCCATTTCCCCGGCGATACGGCCCATTATTGGCCGCTTAGTTTTGTCTCTATCCCCGCCGCAGCCTAAAATTATTACAACCCGGCCAGAAACAAACTCCCGCACACTGGATATAATTTTATTTACCGAGTCTGGGGTATGGGCATAGTCCACCAGCACATATACCCCCAAATTATTGGGAACATCCTGTATCCGCCCCGGTACGCCTTTAATCTTTGCCACAGCATTACGCATAACTTCACGTGAAGTGCCGCCTGGCTCTATACTATCCAAGCCCAACCCGCGCATTGTACCCATCGCGGCAAGGGCATTATAAATATTAAACCGGCCCTTAGGGTGCAGATTATAAAACAATCCAGGGGGTTCGTCAGAAAGTTCAAATACAGTTTTATCAGGCTTATACTCAATATGTATAGCCAATAAATCTGCCTTTTTGTCTATTCCGTAAGTAATGTATGGTTTATCACCGTGATGTTGCAGCATCACCGGCGTAGATTCATCATCAACATTGACCACAGCAAAGCGGCTTTGGGTAAACAACTGCGCTTTAGCCAGCCTATAATTATCCATAGTCCCATGAAGGTCCAGGTGGTCTTGGGTAAGGTTAGTAAACACTCCAACATCAAAAGTAAGCCCTTCCACTTTGAAAAACGCCAAAGCGTGGGAGCTGACCTCCATAATTACATACTTAACCCCCTCCCCTACCATGTATGCAAAAATCTGCTGCAACTCCATAGGGTCTGGCGTTGTGGATGTTGCGAAGGGGATATCTATAGGGGCTTCCCCTATTCTTGCGCCATTTGTGCCAATAATACCGGTTTTGTGGCCCAATGTGCGCAGCATTTCTTCTATAAAATGGGTAGTTGTTGTTTTACCATTGGTACCGGTTACACCAATCAGGCTTAGCTTTTCAGCAGGGTGGCCATAGTAGTTTGCCGCTATATGGGCCATGGCTTCCCTTGTATTTTCTACTTCTATAATTGTCACGCCAGGTGGGTAAACTACATTTACACCTGGTGATACGGTATCCCGGGATTGGAACCGCCCATCATACCCTACAGGCCGTGGGTAAACACGCCCGCTGTTTTCGGGCCACATTTCTTTCACGCTATACTTTTCCATTAGAATTGCGCTTGCGCCTGCTTTGGCCGCTTTATAAATATACTCGTGCCCATCCACTGTAAGGCCAATGATACATATAAACAGCCCCCCGCTTACAGCCTTGCGGGAATCTATAGTAACTGAAGAAATCTCTTGTAAAATGCCTTCATTGCCCAGCTGCTTTACTTCATAGGGCACATTTTTTAACAAGGCTTCTAACGTCATGGCACTTCCATCTCCGTTTCTGAATCTATTGGTTCTATTTGTTCTGTTGGTTCTATTGATTCTGCGAGCTCTACAGTCCCCATCCAAAGCAGAATACGCTCACCCTGGTTAACAAGCTCCCCAGGAATAGGAAACTGATCTATAACAGTATTTCCATTTCCTGAAACATCAAAACCCAGGGTCACTTCATCCAAAGCCTTTTTTGCATCGGCTCTCTCCATCCCCCGTACATCGGGTAAAATTACCGGTGCTGTACCTGGGGTTGCAAGCTCTGCCTCCGAAAATATAGGTACTACCCCAAGGTAAGGCAATGTATTTTCCAGAAGCACCTGCATTACCGGCCCTGTTACCTGCCCGCCATAGTATGCGCCTTTTGGTTCATCCAGCAGCACAAGGGCTACCAAGGTCGGGTTCTCTGCCGGGGCAAAGGCCATAATGGAGGAGATATATTTACCGCTTCCACGGGGAAGCTTTTGGCTTGTTGCGGTTTTGCCCCCCACCCGGTATCCGGGTATGTATGTGCGGCGCCCGGTTCCTTCGCTTACAACGGTTTCAAGTATATATTGCATAAGTTGGCTTACTTCTGTTGGGATAATCTGCGGCCCTTGTTCGTGGGCAAATTCCTGCACGATTACACCGTCCGAATCAAGTAGCCTCATCCCCACATGGGGTGTTACAAGGTGGCCCCCATTTACTACAGCTGCGGCAGCGCGCACCAATTGCAGCGGTGTGATTGTAAGACTTTGGCCAAAAGCCATTGTTGCCAGTTCTACAGGGCCAATATTCTCTGGTTTGTACATAATTCCAACAGCTTCACCGGGTAAATCCACACCGGTTTTTTCATGGAAGCCAAACCGTAGCAAATAATCATAAAATAGCTCCGCACCTAGCTGTTCACCAAGGGTCATAAATACTGGGTTGCAGGAGTTTTGTACCCCCTGTAAAAATGTCTGCGCCCCGTGGCTTCGCGGGCTCCGCCAGCATTTTATCTGCCGCCCCCCTACCGTAAGCGAGCCACCGCATGAAAAAATCGTGTCCAAGGTGGTCAGCCCCTCAGCCAGGGCTGCGGCCGATGTCACGATTTTGAATGTAGAGCCCGGTTCATAGGTATCATTTATGGCAAAATTGCGCCACATAAGGTTTAGCTCATGCATTTGCTGTTCCTGGGTCATGGTATCCCATATAGCTGCAAGCTCTGGTGATTGTATTGTAAAAGGGTTGTTCAAGTCAAAGTCTGGTTTATTGGCCAGGGCGTATATTTGTCCGTTTTGGGGGTTCATTAATATAATAACACCACGGAGGGCGCTTTTTTCTTGTACCAGCATTTCAATTGTTTGCTCTGCATAGGCTTGTAATACTGCGTCAATGGTTAGTACCAGGTCGTACCCATCTGTTGGCGGTACCCTATACTGCCGCCCATGGGGAAGCTCCCGCCCGGCAACATCGGTTTCTGTTAAAATCCGCCCTGGCTGGCCGCTTAAGTATTGGTCATATTTAGCTTCAAGCCCAATGATGCCTTGGTTGTCCCGCCCCACAAAGCCTATTACATGGGATGCTAGAAAGCCAAAGGGATATATCCGCCGTATATCCTCGTCTATTACTACCCCAGGAAGGTTAAGTACCCGTATGCGCTCCGCAACCTCTGTATCCACCTTCTGGGCTACCCGCACAAGGGCCACCCGCCGTGATATTTTTTCAAGAAGTGCGGCCTCGTCCATATCAAGCTCCCGGGCCAGCGCATGGGCTGTACCGGGCAAATCCCTTACTTGGGCATATAT
>Ga0131853_10010152_pt1 | contig 17225 bp, 13 predicted proteins | sample TergutLab28metaG_FD_92764 | JGI IMG/M metagenome (GOLD analysis project Ga0131853, IMG submission 92764) | Labiotermes labralis P1 segment gut microbial communities from Petit-Saut dam, French Guiana - Lab288 P1 (version 2) (version 2) | ecosystem: Host-associated > Arthropoda: Insects >... | reverse complement strand
CTTTGTGATTGACACGGTTGTGGAGACTTGTGCATGTATTGTGATTTGTGGTGTATGGTTGGACTGGTCCAGTGTTGCATATGTGACAAAATGGATGTACAATTATAAATAAATAAATAAATATATTCAAAGACATAGAAGGTTTTATTGCCCTAATGGCATAACAAGCCTTATTCAGTTTCAATGTTAATGCAGCAATGTGATCATTCCATGACAATGTGTTATCGATGATCAAACCTATAAATTTACTGCTATTGATATTAGTCTTTATTGAATAGGGAACAATTATTTGAATTTTTATTTCATGTCTTTTTTTAGTCAAGAATTGCATAAAGTGTGTTTTATTTCAGTTCAGTGTTAACAGATTACTCTGAAACCATTTAGTTATTTCGGTCAATCTTTCTTTCATTTGTTGATGTTGTATGCCCTCACTTTCTGTAGTTCCTAGGTACTTGTATGTTTTTCCCTTTTAGAGCTCCTGTATTACTCTGTTGAAGTCAAGTATCAAATTTAGTTATTGAACTAATTTTCCTCTCTTGAATGCATTCTTTGCACACTTGTCAGGTCTAAATTCCATGTGGATATAATCACTGAAGATTCTAAATACTTGCATCCGTTTTTGGAGTTCTTCCTCTGTTTTACCTATCAGCTGCAAATCATCCACATAAGGTATGTGTGATACTTTTGTCTTTGTTTGTGTGTTCGTTATATCCTGTATTCAACCTGTTCAACTGCTCTTTAAGGGGGATTAAGCTAATGCAAAACAGCAGTGGTGATAATGAGTTTCCTTGAAATATTCCATGCTATATTTCTATATCTTCTGTTTCTATTTGCTTCCCTTCTGTATCTAGGCACATATTTGTCTTTCAATAACTTATGGTTTTCTTAGTAATCACAATTAACTCTAAGGATTTGATTATCCAACTGCGAGGCATACTGTCAAAATTTTTCTGATTATCTGTCCATGCCATGCATATATTTTTCTTCCTGCTCTTACATTCCTGTAATATTGTTTTTGATATTAGCTGATCTTTGCACCTTTTTGATCCTCTGCACCACCCTTTCTGCTCTTTAGGCATCAGATTTTTTACATTAATATTCTTTCGTATTTGTTTGCATATGACAGATGTAATGATTTTAAATATTGTGGACAGGCAGGTTATGAGTCTGTAATTCTTTGATTTTTCAGCGTTTTTATTCTTTGGAATAAGAATTGTTACTCCTGTTGTTAGCCAGTCTGGTATTTTACCTTCCTCAATGTGTCTGTTAAATAAGGTTGCTAAATGTGTGTGGGTTGCTTAAGCCAAATATTTTATATTTGGTCTCTTCCACGAACTTTGCCATTTAGTGTCATTCTTAGTAAATCTGCAACCTCCATTTCAGATATTGGCCTTCATGCCATACTGGGTATTTGTTGGCACTGGTTTTTGTTTCAGTAAGCTTCTTCATTGTGTGGCACCTTTTCTCCAAATATTTCCTTTTGTAAGTTTTATATTTCTTCTTTGATTGGTGTACTTTTCGTGTTGGTATTTTTTCTATCTGAGAAGGCTGTACAATTTCCTGCAGTCTGGTCACGTAATTGTAATTTTATTTAACGTTCCATAATTACACAATAAAAACAATAAGTAGAATACAGAACATGTCAAAAGTAATACATTATGTAAAATATATAAATGTGTAGAATCAAGTGGAAATTTATTCCAAGTCAAGTACATAAATGATATTGAATAAAAACAGGACAAACCACTATATAACGAAAAAAGTATAGGATTACATGGCAATAGTTACAAACACAGACAACAAGCAGATCGTAGCAAAATAAATAGATAGCAAATATACACATGTGAATAACATTAAGGTGACATAATGTTAAGATTTTTGTGAGATTTAGTGACAATAAACATAGATTATTAAAACTATATATTAAATAAATGGTCTTATTAAAGATATTTAATGGCACATTAACAGCTTGTGACAGATTTATACTGAAAATATTCTTCTATGGAGTAGAAATCATTTTAAACAAGTTTAAAATTTCCTAATATTATTACACACATCTTTAGTGTATGGAGGAAGAGTAATGAAGATCTTAATGCCCATCTAATATACTCCTCTTTCGTACATAATAAGATTAATTATGGGCTGATAAAAATGAGTGAACTGTCATCAAAATTTTATTCTCATAGTACTGGTTTTATCTCTTCCTGTATCTAGATAATTGTTGCATCTTTGCTGATACTTTTTGTTCGAGCTCTTCAGTCACATGATCCAAATTGTCCTGCTTTGTTACATTGTATTTCCTGAGTAATCTCTTTCTGTTCATATTCTGTGTCTTCATCTAATCTCTTTGTATATCTACCAAAGCTTATAGTTCTTTCCTGATACCATTTATAATCTCCATATTCATCTAACTCAAGGAGGTGTTTTTGGATTCCGAGTTTCTGATTTGTAGCAACCTGTTCCATTCATTTCTTCTTTAATAACTGTTGCTGCTGCATAGAAAAGGTGGTTTATCTCAGAATCAGTTCTTTATCTTTCAGTGCTCCTGCTATTGCTTCATTAGCAGTTTTAATTATTTATTTTATTTTAAGTATACTTAGGAGTTTCTGCAGTCTTGGCCTTTTGTTTATTTCAGTTGGTGTCACCTGATAATATTCACTTTCAATTGTTTCTTTTAATTTATTGATATCATTCCTTGTTGATGATTTTTCATTTCTTCTTCTATTGTTGGTGCTGAATTATACTTCTGATCTCCAGCATTCATGCTACACAACTCTTCTAGCTGTTCACCCTCACTTTCTTTAGATGACTTCTTTTTTTTTGCAATTAGTGCATTAGTGAAGTTTTCTGTACCTATAAGGCTTGGAACAACTGAAGGTTCTGATCTAATCCATTCTTAATTGTTCCTAATGTTCCAATTATAAATGATACAATTTTTGTCCTCCCTTTCTACATTTTGCTGACCTTGATCTCCAGGTCCTTTTACGTGCCTAGGTCTTCAGTGTCTTTTGTGTTAACGTTTGAATCATCTATGGCTATATTGCTCAGTAGGCAGGTCTTCTCTTTTTTATCATGCAGTACTATATGATGTAGGATAGCAAATATTGTTCGATCATTATTATTACTACTACTATTTATACGGCATGTGAGGAACGACTGTAGGTACAGTGACAGCTAAAGTACACATGGCTTCTACTTGCCACTGTTGTTTCACTTCAATGTTTAAGTCTGTATATTTTTTCCATTTTTTCGGTGTAAACAGTTTGCAAGTTACTCGACTTTGGTACGTTGACATCAATTAAATAAAATACTTTTATTAATTCCTTTATTTCGTTTGGGTCGTGACTTTCCATTTGAAGATCAAGAAAGTGAAGCCTATTCGGGCCTCACAACCACGCATCCTGCCATTGGCAGAAACAAAATACCTGAGTTCGGGTCAGCTTATAAGTCCTGAGCAGTTTCTCCTAAACGCCGGACCGGCTGATAATACGGCATGTTGGGCCAATAGTTAACAACAATATCAGAAACATTTAGAAAATCGCATCAATTTTCATATTTTACCTCGCCAACATTATCCTTACACGAGAAGTAATACTGTCAGTAACATAATACCGACCATACATAGTGATGTGTAAATAGCCCTTAACAATTTCCGCAATATTCGACTCCTATATGGCATAACATCAATACTTACACGACTGTATAGTGTTCATAGTACAGATAACCGGAATGGATCATATGTTCAGAGGGCGAAGAATCGAAGTGACATAAATCTCGAATCCATTTTGTAGATAATCCGTGCCGATTTGTGCTAGATGCTATCCGTGAAGTTTGATGGTGGTCGGGTACATAATGTTGCGTAGTGTGGTGTGTCGGTGTACGTCCGTAAATAAATAACTGTTGTGTTATTGTGAACCCCCCCCTTTTTTTTTTAGAAAGAGCGTAATTAGATTTTTAAAGATAGTCATAAAATTTACGTTTTGATTGTGGGTATTAAGTTTGTGATTATATGTTTACAGCTCGACCGCTTCGAGGGCTGCGTAGTGATTATTTGTTATCCGAAACGAAAGGGACGGCAGCATGTGTTGTGCAGACGAAACTTCAGTCCACTGTTCCACAGAAATCCAAATCTGGTTTGTGCATTTTTACAGTTTAGAGTTTAGAATCTTGTATGTGTGCTGGTAAAGGGTGTCCCAAAAAATATACGACAGTGTCTCTTTTTCAGTAGCGCGTTTGGAAATCGATTTTCGTTTTTGTTTTCTCTGAGTATAACATATGTACATTTGGAAATATTATGCTGTGTGTCACACACGAAGATTGTATCTGTTTCATGCAACATTTCATTAAGAAAGCCTGCACTTTGTTATTTGCCATTCCAATGATCAGCCATCTCGCCATGCAGCACAGACTGGAACTGCTTGTTTCAAGTAATAAATAAAAAATATGTTACATTAGCTGAGAGTACTGTATTTTAATTTGTGCTAAGTTTATAAGTATAGTTCATTATAGAGGAAGTGACTGGTGCACGTTTTTATAGAACACGTTGAAATTTCAAAAATGACAGTGCACAGTGCAATGACTTGCACAGTCAGTGGAATTGTGCCTGTACACGTTGTGAACATTAAAATAAGATGTCATATACATGTTTGTAATGGACTGTTTGCATTGAGTAGTGACAGTGTTCACAATATATTTGCATGTGCTTTAGGGAGGGTCTGGGTTTGTGTTTTTGCAAGTAATTTTGCTGACTGGTATGGAAAGAACATTATGTTACTAATGTAATATTTATTTCACATTTAAATAAGTATTTCTGAGATGAATGGATGACTGAAGATTTCCATTACTAAGAGTGGTATATTTTTAATATGCATATTGTAATATGAGACTGTTGCACTGTTATCATTTCAGAGGTTGCTCCAGCAAAAATACCCTACTCTCCTTTCCAGAATACAAGTAATTTGGCAGAATATGCACTGGCTAGATTGGACGACTTATTGAACTGGGGACGTAAGGTAACACATCCAATCTTTGGTTATGTCAGTATTTCATTTATATTAGCAATTGACTTTTGAGTGCCTTTGTTACTTGATAGTTTAGTTGCTGTTGCATCACGAAATTGTACAACTAAATACATGTATGTAGGTTTTAGAATAAGCACAAGGTACTGAACTGAAACTATATCTGAAAGTGTACATAATGTAGTTTCTTCATTTCAAATAGGGTTCGTTGTGGCCATTGACCTTTGGTCTTGCTTGCTGTGCTGTAGAGATGATGCACATTGCTGCTCCTCGATATGATATGGATAGGTTTGGAGTTGTTTTTCGTGCATCTCCTCGTCAAGCTGATGTCATTATTGTTGCTGGAACATTAACAAACAAAATGGCTCCAGCCCTACGCAAAGTATATGATCAGGTAATGAAATTTATTGTGTTGTTTGAATCTTGGTTGATGTAGGCTCAGCTGACAAGTTTGTCATGGTTTTTCTTAGTTGCCCCCAGGCAAATGCCAGGCTGGTAATTGGTGTTGTGAATCTGTTCTGATTTATCATTCACCAGCTATCCTACCATCCATGCTATGTGGGATGAGGTAATGCTGGCAGTGTATGGTAAACTGCAGAAAATTCCAAATCATACATGAAGTGCTGGAAATGCTTTCTTTTTTCCTGTCAGGGACATATTCAAACCATGCAAAATTTTAATCCAGCTGCCCTCTAAGTTTGTCCAAGCAAATTATTGAGCAGCGTATGTGAATTGAACTTAAGCATCATATGCTGGACAACTCTTGCTGCTTGACTTTCATATTCCCGCAACTCTTGATACTGTGCAATATATATTAATTCTGGCACATTTATGACCGTTACGACTTGTTTTATGGAACTCTTTCAGAAGTTTTTGAATGTTTAGCAGTGAAACTTTTTTTAAATGTCCCTGTACAGATGCCAGAGCCTCGGTGGGTGATTTCTATGGGCAGCTGTGCAAATGGCGGTGGTTACTACCATTATTCATATTCAGTTGTTAGAGGCTGTGATAGGATTATTCCAGTTGACATTTATGTACCAGGTATGAATTTTGTTAAGCCCAGCATTAGTTAAGTATAAGTTCTTCTTTGAAATCATTTACTTGAAAAGAATACATACCAGTTTCCTCTTTGGAAAGTATTGGGGAAGGTGTATCTGAAATGCAGAATCCATTGTGAACCATAGTTTTACCAGATATGAATTTTTGGGTACCCTTATGTGTAGAAAAGTCTGTATCTACAACAGGGCTGGCCAACATGTATCCCACATGTTACGTGCGGCCACAAGGAATGTATGTGCAGCCATGGGTCACCTGAATAGTTTCAGTAACGCAGTTTAACAAATATGGTGTAATAGGTCTTCAGAACTCATTCTGGGAACTTTGTTAGCAGAGGAAATGTTTACAAACTATAAGTCATCACTTTTAAGAGACCAAACAGTGAACCAATATTTCTTTGTGTTTTATCTAGTTAGTAAGGCCTACTACATTGTCATTCAAACATACTTTTAGCCTAACTTGTTGTAAATAAAAATGTTCTGGTGAATTCAATCCTCCCACTTGATATAGGTATATAAGTGCAGCCCTCAGGCAAGTCCATAATGAATGATGTGGCCCTTCTGTGGGTTGAAGTTGGCCAGCCCTGGCTTACCATATCAAGGGCTGCACATTGTCCAGGGAAAGAAATTTGTGAAACCGTTTCTCTTCCATATTATTCGAGTGTCTTATTGTTACTTACTTGCTCCTCGTAGCAGAGTCTTTCTTGAGAAGCTGACTGGTTTTCAGCTAGTGAAGAAATTCCCTCCATTTTATGGAACCTGAAGGTTCATTACCACATTTGCAAGAGCCTGCCACCTGTCCCTGTACTGAGGCAGCTCGATCCAGTCCCTGTCCCCACATCCTACTTCTGAAGATCCATCTTAATATTATTCTCCCATCAGTGCCTGGGTCTTCCAAGTTGTCTCTTTCTGTCAGGTTTCCCCACCAAATCCTGTATACGCCTCTCTTCTCCCCCATACATGCTACATGCCCCGGCCATCTCATTCTTCTTGATTTGATCACCCCAACAATATTGGGTGAAGAGTACAGATCATTACACTTATTACATAGTTTTTACCACTCCTGTTACCTTATCCCTGTTAGGCCCAAATATTTTCATCTACACCCTGTTCTCAAACACCCTAAGCCTACATTCCTCCCACAATATGAGCGGCCAAGTTTCACACCCATACAAAACAACAGGCAAAATTATAGTTCTGTATATCTTAATCTTCAAATTTTTTGAGTCTTATTGTTACACTTATATTTTATCTGCAACTTATTTTAAGGTATGTTTTATGTTGTGTTTTTGGTGAATTTGCCTTCAAGTCAGGTTTTTGTTAACAGCCTGGAACTGTTCTTCTGGGATATTGTATTTTGTCACTGGGTGTTCATTGCCAGTGGCAGAGCACAATATCCTACAAGAATGGGGTTTCCATTTTCAGAAAGGTAATTGCTATGCATGGGAATAACACCACAGAACATGGTAATGTGTCATCTGTCAAATGTAAAGTCCCACAAATTTAAAATTCAGGCACCAGCCCCCAGGATTACATCTTATTCTACAAATTAAGGTTAATGAAAAATTTTATTTCAGGATGCCCCCCTACTGCAGAAGCCTTATTGTATGGCATTCTGCAGTTGCAAAAGAAGGTAAAGCGTATGAAGACTCTACAGATGTGGTATAGGAAATAAGTTGTACAAATGTAGATGTGTGTGTGAACACAATAATAATGGAATTCATATTGTGTAACCATATTTATTGTTTTAGATTATTTAAGGAATGTGACATTTTAAACTAAAAGATACTTCAGAATACATTCGTTTGTAGATACAAATTTTATCATGAGTTGCATACATAAATAATATAGCTTCCAGGTTGTTAAGAATTTGGCACCACATCCTTGTGTCCATTTGAGTATATTCTCCACATTCCCTCACATAGCACAACAGAACAGATACACTAGGTTTTCAGTCATAAGTTAGGTGAAAGGATCTCTCATTTTCCCTCCTGTGAACGTCATGCAGTTTTGACACCTGCTCCAAATGTGTTGCAATTAGAGCTGTATTTTGGTCAATCCACTGCAGGGAATTCATGTGTGCATTCAATATGCGTCCGATCTGAACAATCTGAAACAGACGTTTTAGTTGAAAGTTAGATGGGCTCTGCATATTTAATATACTGTGAGGCACTGTTTCATACACTTAAAAAACAGAAGTGGTTCAGCAACCTGAACTTCAAAACTCTACATTATGGTTCTCTGAGTGAATGTTCTTTGGAGAGACAGACACAGAAATTAGACTAGGAGGCCTGGGAGTGAGAAATCTTCATTTGGAATAGAGAGATATGACAGAAAAGTTTAAAGTTACTACATGGAACATTATTTTTCCATCACGTGGAGTAGAAGCGTATTCAAGGACCGTTTATATCAGTGGGTATAAAGCTTCCATGCAGTATCAAGTCAGAATGGTACAATGTGGAACCTGGACACAGGCAGCAGTCTGAAGGCAGAAGTATACAAAAAATTGGTGAAATTAAGGACACCTGTATGTACATGTATCTTCTTACCGGCATAAAAATGAGCAGCACACAAGGACTAGCAGTAGAATATAAGGGAAAGATATGTACGACAGCCTGTATACCAGTATAAGATGGCAGAAAAGAATGGAGGAGACTTTTTATCATAAGATCCTTCATTTTAGTAGAACTTACGGGATCACTGGTGTCCTGTGTTCGGTTTGTTTCATTTAAATGCTCAATAATTTCTTTCAAATCTTCAGACATCTGTTTCAGTTGAGTGTCCACATTTTCAGTCATCTGGAATCTAAAAAAGGGAACAGAATATGAAGCTATCTTATTCTAGCCTGAACCACTTCAATCCTTTTCATATAAATGCTTCCTTCAAATGTACAGCATCTTTTGCCCTTCAAAACTTTCATGATTAAACTGATACCACACTATTGGACATTAATTTTATAGTGACCAAATAAAACCTCTAGATGCTTGATGACAAATGTAAATCATTTTACAGAGCCTTCTGGTATTTCTCCAGAACACCGTGGCTAAGTGGTTAAAACTCCTGCTTTGTATTTGGGAGGACAAGGGACAAAACTCTGTCTGCAGAGTTGCTAGCCTGAAGGTCTTTCATGGTTTTCCTCAATCCCACCAGGAAAATACTGGGAGAGTACCTCAGATTTGGCTACGACTGTTTAATTTCATGTATTCTCCAATTAATTATTCAATAAGCATCCATTTATTTGATGTTGGATAGTGTGAGCTATTCACACCATTAAATAATCAATATAGTAACATGACACATCCAGAAATTCAAAGATGTTCCATATTATCCTATGAAGTACGGAAATTACTATAATTTTTGTGATATACTTACATGTGTTCCCTCTCTGGATCAGCCACCCCATTGGAGCCCAATTCCTTTTCTAGTGGAGCAAGACATTCCTCCAACTCTCGCTGCTGTGCCAGGATGAAATCTAATTCATTATCCAACTGCTGCTGTTCAAGTTTTACTCGTTCCACAGCATTATTTAAACCAACAATCTGCAGTGTGCATAAACAATGTAAAAATTCCACTTTGTCCTTGAATTGGCATTAATAAGGTGAACACCCGCCAGATAAGCAGCTTCACATAATCCAATATAGATGAACGTCTCGTACCACAGACCTATTACAGAACGCTGGAGGTATGAATGTTATTCCATTGCCATTATACACAGATGCCAGGATTAGAAAGCACTGTATGAGTACTGTATGGTTGTAATTCAAATTCCCATTCCAAAACATTTTTTAAATTACATCAGTATACTTCAGTTTCTTAATTTTAGTGTTGCTCCTTACTATGTTTACTGGCAAAGAAAGCAACTGTATCCCAGGAAAAGAATGAGTACTTTGGCACTGTATATTGTTATGGTATTGATTCTGAGGAGGAAAAATGTCATTATGAAGTTAACATGTATTAGAAATATATTTTAATAATACTCGGTGCACCACTCTCAAGGTTCATAGTGCTGTTAATCTGGTAGTCTTCACTGAACATAATGGTTCAATGCAGGAGAATGCAGAGCCTGTAAGAAATTTTGGTTTCATTCATTTTAATGGTTCTAATGTTAATATTTTTGCTTACTTTATGGGTTGAATTTTATTGTATGCCACTAATAATATAATTTAATGGTTGGTCTTTATATTCTTAATCTTTGATTCTAGGAATTTTATCCCATGTTCTTCCAAGAATGTAATTTGGTCTTGAGCACTTCCACTTTATGGTTTTAACCAAATTAGTGTACCAGTCTTTTGGATAAATGTTCCGTTCTAATGAAATGTTTCCCTTATGTCCTGCTGTTGATCTTTGATTTTACAAGTTATATGTACCCCAACTAGATCTTCTGTTGTTTTCTCAGGACAAATTAGCTCCATTTCATAGACCCAACAGGTTTCTTAATTTTATCTGATGATAGAAGCAGAACCAGTGTACATGGTGAACCTTCCAACTTGGATGAAAGTGACAAGATGCCAGAGAAAATGTCATAATCAGGAAATCAGTAGTTTTAACCCCTCCCAAATATGATTAGAATGATTAACAGCTAGATGATGCATATTGTAGGCATGGGATATGAGAAATACAAGCAAAATTTTAGTCAAGAAATCTGAAAGAAAGGTATCACCTGAAGACCTACGCGTTCATGGGAGTATAACTTGGAAAATGGATTATAAAGCAACACCACTGGGGGTTGCTTACTGGATTCATCTGGCCCTGGATACAAACTACATGCATCCTGTTGTGACTAAGATAATGTTTGGATAACCTACTATTAACTTTGAAGGACTTCAAAGACTGATGACCATCCATTTTATATGACGAACAACTTGCATGTGCAAATACATATACATGATATAAGTCTACACCTACATGTTACAGGAGCTACACCAATATTTAAAACCTAATGAGTTACGATTTGTATTCTTAAAATACAAAGTATCCTAATAAAACTGCAGCTTTGTTACAAACCAAAGATGTAAAAATGTAGCAAGATGTGTTGGTAATAGTATGCTTCATATAAATGCAACATTAATGTTTCACAGTGCCCCTCTTGGCATCTTTTATAATCCCAATTTTTTTTAGCATATTTGTGATAACAAACATGTTCAGATATGCTGTTTATATGATGCATAATAGAAGAGTTCCAATTATCTGATGGAATCTACACTGCTTAATGGCACACGAACATCTATGTCCACAGACTCTTTTGGATCTTCTTTTGTGAATATAAAAGTATAGTACAAGACTTTGTCCTAATAGTTACATATAATATGATATTAACAAGTAAAATGAGCTGAGAAGGGTCATTTCCCCATGTTATGCTGTTTTGGTGTGCGATGCTGGGTCTGACTTTCTACTGATGTAATAAATGTACTAGCGTGAGTGCCGTCCGTGAGTCTTTAAGTTTTAACTCTACTAGCCGTCTTGTGTAACCATAAAAAGTGGATTGAAATGTGTTTTGTATGTCTGAACAGTGCTTTCAGATGGTAAGTCTATAAGTTAAAATTTTCCCGGTACTATTTCCTTCTTCTCTCTCTCTCTCTCTCTTTTTAAATATGATTTGATCAATTCAAACATATTATTCTCTAGTAATACACATATTAAGTATACCATAACCAACACATCTCGTACCTTTATACCTGTATATTTGAATAAGGCTGTGATTTGATTATGATACTGTGAATTTTAACACTACACACTGTATCATAATTCATTACGTTTTAAACACTAGTGTGCATGCCTGCAGATGGCGGTCAGTTGCCAAAACATGTAGGAGTGGACTGATAACATGTACATGTATTTGTTTGTGCAAGTTGTTAGTCTTGTAAAATGAATGATACCTCATTGGACCGTATGTATAATGTTAAAATAGTTGATGACCATGTTCACAAAACACTACCATGAGAATGCAATTTAAACCAGTGGAATTTGGCCCAGTTTCTCCACCTATTTGTATAAAATATGTTTTAGTATTAACTCATTTATGCTTAGGACTCACAAGTGGGCTTGTCACTTGTGGTTTTGTGACAAAAATTTCATTAGCATTTGTAATTTCCTCCATTTGTGCTACATACTCAGCCTATATATATAAATTACAACCTAAATCCGAAGTTGACTTGCATTTCATTTGACAAAGGTTTACCTTTTCTCCATTGCCAATCAGAAGGCGGTCCCAGGCATTCACCTGTGTAGCTTGGTTCATGAATACTTTCTCTTGCTCCTCCAACTCTAGAGTCCATTTGTTAATACTCTCTTCCAGCTGACAGAAGTTGAGAGATGTACTTGTTCCTGATGGAGCACTGGACACACTATAAGTAAGTATGTGGTTTAACTAGGTAGAATTCACTAGAATGTATCAGGTAAGTACCTAAATCAAAATGAAATGTCATAATTAACTGGAACATGTCCCATCTGATTCGACTGAAACTTTTCATTTCTATTAGTGCTGCTGGTAGAACCAGTGGCTAAACATAAACAGAATCTCGGCAGCAAAGAACTGCTGCAGTAATAATACGAGTAAAAGTACCACTTCCATTGTGTAATTCATGTACCTTAATTTATGTTATTAAATTTGGAAAAAGGAAAGACTACATACATCATGGATCCCTTTCTTACATATGACAGATGGCATAATATTTTGTACATTTCACACTTTGTACTTACACTGTGCCAGTAGCTAGGACAGATTGTGGAGGAGCTGCAGCTGATGTAGTTGCACTTGTAACTGTGCTTACTGTAGTAGCAGTAGTTGTAGCAGTCTTCAGCTGCAAGCCTAATCCTACAAGTAATAAGATTACTGTAGTCTTTGATGACTCCACATTATATTTATTTAAGCAGCAAACAATTCTTTAACTTACCTGCTGTTGTAGCTGGTGGCAAAAGGGTAAGGGATAATTTTGAAGCAGTTGCATCCCCACCTCCACCAAGGGAGAAACTTTGTGCTGTGGTTGCTATAATGCAGACAGATAATGCTAAAAATCTCAAACATAAGTTACAAATATAACACTCCAGGGTGAGGAGATAATGCAAGTTTCTGTTCATTCCTATTCCCTCCCATAATCTCACATGTTACTGGAAATCAGTGAAAGAATTAACAGTTTGATAACACTTAAATATCCATAAAATGTTGTGGTTGGTGACAGTAGTTACAGCCTTAACAATTTTTGTGGCTCCAACCTATTATCTCAGACTTTGCACCACTCATCTTCACAAAGTGTATCAAAGACCCGTGGCTCAGATATCTAGCACATTATACTTACACAGTCATGTCTAAAAAAGGTGAATCAATACTTATTGGATAGTAAACAAGTATCTTGATTGTGTTGGTAAAGTAATTTATGTCATCTACATTATAATGGCACTGAAATCTCTGACCAGTTTGTTTCCAGTCGCATTGAAGAGGGAATCATTCTGATTTATTTATCAGTCTTTTATTTTACACTCAAGCAATTCACATTAGGTTGAAAAACCTGATGGATATAGAAATTGTCAAAATATGTAAATAAACATAAAGCAGTAAGTTGCACAATGAAATGAAATAAAAAATTCTAGTACTATACAAAACATATGTGTTTAAATCAAGATATATAGTACAAAAGCACAAGCATGAATAATAAAATTTATATTTATTTGAATAACAATCGGTGCTAAAGCAATACATATATTAGAGAGGCACAAGCATAAATAATAAAATTTATATGTAATTGAATAACAATTGGTGCTTTTTAAATTGTTAAAAGCAAACAATAAATTGGTGTCCAAGTAGACGACAAGAAACCCAGACCACTATACTTTATTACTATCAAAATATTCATCTGGCATTTAAAATGAAGTTAAATATAGATAGTTTTCCCCATGCACATTTAAAACTGTCACATTATGAAGCAAGATTTTTATATGGGAAAGAAGTTTACATAAGATTACATAAACGATTCAGATGTTTATGCCTTACTGGTTGCAGCCGGTGCAGAAGTTGATAAAGGAAAACCTCCTGATGTCTTTGCAGTACTTCCAAAGTTGAAGTTCATTCTGGAATGGTAAAAAAAAAAAAAAAAGGAACATGGAACAAACTCAGCATTGACTAACATTTACATACGTGCAGTACAGGTCTTCAAAATTATATGTTCAGTTTCATTTGTGTCATATTTATTGATGGTGAGTCCATTCCAGTTCTTACACATAGTTAATTGAGTAAAACACTGCAATACTGACATTGTAGTTAATGTAAATTAAACATTAACCCACAATTTAGATTTTAAATTAAACCACTTGTACCAGTTACTGTAACTACAATGACAGCCCATTAAATTTTAACCCGCCGTCTGTCTTAACGAATTATAGAACGTAAAATTTACTACCTATGTTTAGCTCTGGTATCAACAAACGCAAACCTAACCACAACTTCCCCGCTTCTAAAGCACACACTAATAGATCCAACCACAGATAATACAGACGAGCACTGGTTGCCAGTGACGTACCGTAACAAATTAATCTGTGGTGGATGTTCTCTATCTCCGAGACTGCCCCCGTTGTGACTAGCTAAATATCAGAAGGACGTTTGTGCGTTGTTATATGTCGTACTGTGCGTTGCTTCGGTCTGTGATTAGGGTAGTACCGAAATGCTCATCTCATATTTCCGCGGGGACATTAGGAAAATGGGCTGTCTTATTTTTCACCGTTTGGAAAAGGTAGAGTTGGGGTGCCTATACCATCCTCTTCCTACAGTAACAATGTAAACCCTTTGGTTCCGTTTCGGTTATATGCGGCGCTGATTTTCAAAGCTCATCAAGGACAGTTTTTCTTTATGATTAGCACCCTCCTTCAAACGAAACACAGGCGTTCGTGATTACGCTGCTTCTGTATAGAATCCCTTTACTTTAATTGCACACTGTAGCAACGTTTTTGACGAACATGCTCCTTTCATCTTAACTACCATGAAGATGAAGGCAGCAGAGCCCAACGTAGCAATGCCAATCTAAGTGTCGTGCATTCCATGCCAAGCTACCTTGTTTTCATAAAAGTACATTCTACGTTAGCATAGAAATGTTCAACAGTTTCCAAACTAGTGTGACAATCCACAATAATGAGAAAGAAAAATTTAAAGCATCCGTCATAAAATACTTGCACCCACACTCCTTTTTCTCTGTAGATGAACTTTTTATGTGTAAAGATGATTTATAATATCGTTTTTGTAAAATGTTTGTAGTATTTTATACTGTAAATTTGTATATATGTGTATTTATGACTTGTTCTACATCCTGCTGCATTTTTGACGCACTAGTGGATCCATGGTATGTATGTTCGTAAGTACCAAGAGTTCCAAATGCAACACAGGCGCCTTTGTTACCGCGTTGTTGCTTTGAATGCCTTTCTCCAGTCGCGTCATGATATTTTGTCTCGCCAGATCCATATTTTGTATGTTCCTATACAAAATCGAGCAATGACATGGGTTTTTAATTTGCCGAACTTTTCAGTAGCACAACAGGGTAGTACCAGGTAATCGTCGATAGGAGATACGGAGATGGAAAAGGGCACGGATACGTTAAGGGCTAATGGCAGTTGCGCTCATAAATGATCCATGGTTGTATCTCGTGTTTGTAATTGACGATGCCTTTTAAAATGGATAATATGTAGAAAAGGAGTGCAAATATTGAAAACTATGAATGGATTTGCAACATTTTGTTTATTTTGTGTGTTGCTTTGGTGTAGTGTGTCGTGGTAGGTGTAATGTTTTCTGAAAGCATTATTGTTAACGATTCTGTTACAACTTAAATATGATGCACGATTGCTGCATTGAGTACACTTAACAGTGGGCCAGTATAATAGATTCATTCATTCATTTGCATTCATCGATCCATTTTGGTACATGCCCTTTAGGAGTGGAATTTGTCAATAAGTTAAATTAACACATTACATAACATGTCTTGACATAAATAAATACATGTGTAAAAGAACTGATAAATATTAAATTAAAATCCAAAATTTAAAAACAGGTATTATACATATTTTTGTATGTGTCAGCACAATCATGTTGAAATGTACGTAAGGTAATTAATTTTATTAAATATGTATAAGGATTATTTACTGGAGAACACCAATATCCTATGTAGCATCTCTATCCATATACTCTTCGACAGAATAAAACGAGTTTTTTAAAAGAAACTTTTTCAATTTATGTTTAAATTTATTAGTATTATGCGCTACTTTCTTGATACCAAGAGGTAGGGCATTGAATAATGTGACACCTGAATAGTAAACTCCTTTTTGAACTTTAGTTAAGTTCACTGAAGGAACATGTAAATCCAATTTGTGGCGAGTATTTATTTTATGCAGCTCATTGTTAATTGTAAATATATCCTTATGCTTTACAACAAACATCAGAATTGAAAAAATATATTGAGAATAAAAAGTTAAAATTCCAAGCTTACTGAACGTTGCACGACAGGAATCCCTTGCTTTAGCTTTTATGATAATTCTTACAATTCTTTTTTGTGTTATGAAAATAGTCCTACTATATGATGAGTTACCCTAGAATATGATACCATAATTTAAAACTGAGTGAGCATAAGAAGTATAAATCTGTTTTATAATTTGTAATGATAAGACAGACCTGAGGGATCGAAGTATGTAACCTAATGAATTTAGCTTTGAATTTATATAATCAGTATGTTTTTTCCATGTTAAAGAGGATTCCATTATAATACCTAAAAATTTAATGGAATTAGTGCAGTTGATTTTGCAATCAGTAGATTGTGTATTAGCTAAAGATCGGTAATTAGTGTTTGAAGAAAACTGCATAAAGGAGGTCTTATCATAATTTAATAGCATTATATTTGATTTAAACCATTTTTGTGTTATTTCTAGAACTAATTTGAGATCTTGGTTCATGTTCATTGAATTAGAGTGTGCTATTAAAAAACTTGTGTCATCAGCAAATAGTACCGGCAAGGCAGTATCTTTTACTAATTGAGGTAAATCATTTATGTAAAATAAGAACAGCAAGGGTCCAAGAATAGACCCTTGAGGCACCCCATGCTTTACTAATTCCCAAGCTGAAGTGCAATTTGAAACATGTGATGTTTTAATTGTTACTCTCTGGTACCGATTACTTAAATAG
>Ga0131853_10010151_pt1 | contig 17227 bp, 10 predicted proteins | sample TergutLab28metaG_FD_92764 | JGI IMG/M metagenome (GOLD analysis project Ga0131853, IMG submission 92764) | Labiotermes labralis P1 segment gut microbial communities from Petit-Saut dam, French Guiana - Lab288 P1 (version 2) (version 2) | ecosystem: Host-associated > Arthropoda: Insects >... | reverse complement strand
TTGTTTGTTTTTCCCCCCTTTTTGAATTTTTTTCTCCCCGCAATTTTCCCTCCCCCCCCCCCCAAAGCGCCCCCCCTCCCCCCCCCCCCCCCCCCAACCACTTGCATCAACGCTAGTAGCTGGCACTATGCTAATGTGACTTTTCACTGCCCACATTCTTCCCTGTATAGGGATTCTTGACCCCTGAAGACGGGACCGATAGGTTGTCCTGAAATGTCGGTGAGAAATTATGATTATGTGCCATGTAATAACCTAGTACAGCACAATCCTCACCCTCAGCCTATGTTCCTCCTTCCATGTGACAGACCAAGCCTCACACCCATACAAATCAACAGGCAAAATTATAGTTCTGTATATCTTAATCTTTGTACTTTTGGACAGCAAACAGGAACACTAAAGATTCTGCACTGAATGACAGCAAGCATTTGACCACAGTCTGCTCTTAATTTCATCATGAATGGAATTTTGATTTGTCATGGATGTTTCCAAATATCTGAACTGTCCCACCCTTTCAGAGGATTTATTATCTATCTTAATGTTGCAATTTTGTCCTGCATTCTGGTCTCGGGACATGATCATATATTTTTTTAGCATTTACTTCTAGACCAATCTCCCTACTAGTGACTACTAAAGCTTCTTTGTTTTCTTTGTATGATATATGCATCCACCCAATATATTAACATCATCACCATAAACCTAAGCTGATGCATACCATTCAATTTCAAGACCTCCTGGTTTGCCTGAACATTCCTAATTGCATATTCTAAAGCGAAGCTGAAAAGCAATGGTGATAAATCATCGCCTTGTTTCAAACCATTCTTAATGGAAATGTATCAGACAAATGCTCGCCTACATAGAATCTGCTATAGGTTTCATTTAGACACAACACCTGTAGACCTTTCTAGCTTCAAAGGGATACTAAAATCAATGAGAAGATTATACAAGACCTCCCTCCTAAGTGAATCATAACTTTCTTTAAGACTATTAATAGATTACATACTGCCTCAATGTATTCTCATTTTTTTCTCAAGTATCTGATGAATGCAGAATATATGTCAGCAGTTAATCTGTGACGTAAAACTCCAGACTGATGAGCTCCAATAATTTCTGCTGTATGTGAAGTTAACCAATAAAGAAGGATGTTGTATAGAATTTTGTGCGAAGTAAACAAAAGTGATATGCTTTGATAATTAACATAATCTGTTTTATCATCCTCCTCATTCCAAAAAGAATTAATAAGCTCACGAATCTCAGAACGAATTGTCCCACCTCCTGCTTTAATCATTTCTTCTGAATTTGATCAATACCTGGTGATTTCTGTCTTTTTAGCCTTTCAAACAGCCATCTTAACCTCAAAGGTAGACGGCTCAGTCACTAGTGGCTCTGATGTATGTAAAATAATATTGGCTATTAATGTAAACTCACCATGGTTCAGAAACACCCTGGCTATTGACAATACACAGTAGCTTAAACAACAGTAAACAAAGTTAAAATATGGAAGCCCTTATATGCAGTCTGCTTTCAAAATACTGCCTTTCTGATGCACATCCACTAGCATTCTTTAATGCATTTTTGGAAATCATGCAGCATCCTGCAATGTACGCTCTTCATTGTCTTTGAAACAGTAGTCCTACCTCCATGGAAAAGGTAAAAATCACAAGCTTCAAGATTGGGAGAGGACAGTGAGTGAGAAAACATAACTGTACCAGGCTCAAAGAGTTGCTACTGTACAAGCATCTAACGATAAGTTGGGGTATTGATATATGGTAGCATCCAGTCCTTAGTCACATTTGGGACCCTTCAACTGACGAGACAGGTCTGTACTTTCTTGTTCACTGTTAACAGCTTAAAGAATAAATTTAGCATGAAAATTTCCCTACCAGTGAAAAAATATTTCCCATTCATCTTCATTTTTTGGCTGCCCTGCTGGAAATTCATGGTGCTCAGCTACAATACAGGACTGTCATTCAATGTTGGGATTGTATTTGCAACACACAATTTCAAAACTTGTAATTATTTTTTGAGGAAAATCCAGATCAGTATCTGTTACGCTTATCAGCTTCCCACTGTTCCCAGAGCAGGGTTACACTGTACCTGTATCAGCATGCTCAATACTGTATGCTGGAAATATACAATACCTTCATATTCTTAGCAAGGGTACGGAACCTCCATACTATAGTCATATCTATCAGCCAGTGACAATCACATCTCCTGTACCAGCTTCAAATTGTGCATCTCCTGTGACGTTGCACACAACTCATATGCACTTCACCTTCAAACAATTCACAACCATCCCTGAACCTGTGACACTACTCAAATAAGCTGGAGACTAAAACTGCTTGTGTGATTTGATGTTTTCTGTGTTACTGACAAAGATTAGTTTCTGGAATATCATGCCGTCTTGACTGGTAATTTGTTACTTAGGTTCCAGAAGAGCCTGCTGCCTCCATGAACAACACCTCCCCTCCTACTGGCTCATCTACCCTGCTGTTTCCCTATATAATGCAACCTACTCTCCTACAAACTTCTTCTTCTTCTTTGGGTATTCCGAAGATGGTGGCAGCAAGCTCCTCCTGAACATCAACAACAAATTACCAATCAACACAGCATCACATCCCAGATGACTAATCCTCAAGGACAACAATTGTTAACCATACACAAATTGTCACTGATTTTTCCTAATGTGTGGCAAGGTCTGGTATGCAATGTGTTCCCTTCTGCAATCCATTACTCTCCAGTTGACCTACCAGGGTGTTACTTTATTTGCTTATGTTGCACAAGTTCTTTAGTTACAAGCAATACTGTCATACCCCAACAAATAGTTTTCCACAAACTCACGGTTAGAGCTTGTTCCATAAGTTTTATAAACGCTATAAAAATAGGCACACATTAACCTCTGTAACTCCCCACTTGCCTCCCACATGTGCTTACTACCTAAATGTACCCTATTCAATCTGTACCACTGTCTCAAAATTGAGGAAATTATTGTGTCTGATCCTGCTTCTGAGACAATTTCTGTACAAAAATATAATATATACATGAAAATATACACACATCAAATTTAGTGTAGTCTGGTTACATGCCGAATAATCACAGTGTTTTGACAAGTGACCTGTCATATGGATCATATATACGCTGCATGAACTGTAGCATATTTATATCTGAAGCAAGGTGCCATTTTAATTGGAAACCTACAAAAAATATTCAGGTATAATCTATTTTGAAACAAACAAGACATATTTGGTTCAAATGTGTGAGGCAAATGAACGAAGAACATGAAAAACAAAGCTGAATTATATATATATATATATATAAAGGGGGGGGGGGAAGGCCAACACCAAGTGGGGAGTGACATGGGAATGACACCATCATGAAAGAGCACAAAATAAAAAGCTTATCTCATACTTGATCCCCTTCACTGTGAAGACATAAGCTGAGCAAAATTATAATCAAACCAATACATTACTAGCTTGCTTGCCTTACCAGTTCTGCATATGTATCTCGTTCTGGAACTTCCAATTCATCACAAGGCCCAGTACTATTGATATGAAAACACAGTGTCAGTGCCAGGGTGTAAGCCAAGTTTGCTACCAGTGCTTGAATAGAATCTGTACTTGGTTTACTGCCATTCTGATAACTGTAGTTGAGTGCCTGCCCATCATCCATTATGCTGTGATAATACCTGCAACACACCTCCATTAATTTACACTTCTGTGAGGGCAGAGTTACTTTATAAAGTGGGCATACAAAAACGGTGATGAATACACCACCAAATGTATAATAACTCACAACCGTATAAGCTCCTATGATATGATGCACAACTGCAAAATTACTTTTAAACCTGCAGTATGTGTACATAACATTTACAATCACATATTGCCCCACCAATATTAAATGCAAAAGGTATATATGTATGTTATTGGACAAAAATGTCTGTTTGGGACAAAAGTGTCCCTTGAATGTTGCAGTGTTCTGGGTATTACCATGTTATACCTAATGCGTATTTTCATGTACCTAGCAAACCCATGGGCAGACTTACCCTTTTAATTTGTCACTGAATGTCCTGTCCTGTTTTACCTGCAGCACTACTTACACAACATGGAATATACATAAAATCTTAAAAAGAAACAAGATGCCAAGACAAACATTTTGCTGTCACTATCTTGACCATTCACTTACGTAGATTTCCACTACAAACAGTCTTTCCTTCATCAAATTTTGCTTTCTTAACCCTCAGAATCAGTGCTGGGTGCTGTCCGTAGATGGAATAACGAAAAGCAATGGGTATCTGTAAATTTCCAGATCATCCAGTGCCAGAAGATCCAGCTTTTAATGTAATTTGAAATGGAGCCCTGCTATGATATGCTCAGTTACTGCATAAAAGTTGATACAAGCATCTAACTTCGACTGAAACACTGCACTAGTCTCTCAACCCATTTTCAAACATATGGTTCACCTGCAATACTATTCTGCAATGTGAACCTCATAAACCAAAATAATTGCCTATGAGGCATCAATGTGTGTTACATGTCCCACAATTACATTCTCCTTCCCTTCATAAAATGCTGTGTGATAAGTACAAATAACATATTTTATGCCTATTATTTACTATGTTCATTCTAAAAAAACGAGGCAGGATTATTTGTTATATGTCTTACATCTTATAAACTCACGTGTTTAAATACTGGGATCCATGATCAGCCAGTACCATACCAGAGATATCAGGGCTTGCAGCCAAGAAGCTTTGAAGTGATGCTGGTGGAAAGCTCTTGTCATTTATTACACTGAAATTAAGTCCCATTGGGGACCCATAATAGTTCATATGTTCCACAAAGTTATCCAACTGAAATTAAACACAAATAAATTTCAATAATATATTACCAGGCAAGCAGCCGCATCAGATGGTTGAAGAGCGTGCAAATCAATGTTTCGAAAACCATCTCTGTCCAAGTCATCAGGTAACTGACTACCTCCAAAATATGTCAATTTCATGAAATATCTGCCCATTACAGCTGGTGGCCAGACAAGAGAGTTGATGGGCAGAGTAAAGTAACTATTCTGTTCGGTCCTGCTCTTATGTTCATTAACGTGTTTGTTATAGGTGACCAGCTGTGGCTCAGTACAAAGCCACCGCTCTCTGTTACAATTTTTGTTCAGGTGTATTTCAATTGCTTCCTTTACAATGCAGAGAACACACATCCTGATATTCTGTCTACTGTTGAGATGCTACTGAAAATGCAAGATCTTTTTGTCCTTGCAAATAGTTGATAACAGCCACCACAAGAACAGGCCCAATGTGCTAGTGTCATGTATGTATCAGCTGATATTCGTGAAACATATCTTCTGCATAAAAACAAAATATCAATCAACTCACCTCATACCGATTAAGAACAATGTTGGATGTGCGAGGGTGCTGGTGGAAGTACAGAGTGGTTTTATTGCCTCGCTCGCCCCCAAGAGTGGAAATTTGTCCAAGTTCAACAAATAATTTAATGTTGTGAAGATTCAATGGTGGAGGTTCCTGTGTTGCTGAAGAGCACGGTTTCATGGGAAACACCCTATTTTTCATATCCCACACAACCCGACTTGAACCAATGTAATCATACGCTTCACCATTCAAGAGCAGAAAGAGGACATTATTGTCTGAAAAAAACAGTACATACTGTTGCACTGAACAGACAAAATACAAGTCCAAGATGTGTAAGCTATTAATCCTTTTGCATAAACAGGCTAAAAAAGCATATGTCAAAAACAGCTGTGGAAATTGCATAAAATGTATATTCCACACCAATCTGCAATGTGAAGGCAAGAGTAAAAACATATTTCAATAGACATATAAATTAGGCATTCAAAGCACTCATTTATTCAAAATGGGTGTCTAGAATGAAAAGGAAGGACAACATATTCATTATTTACTTTTATGTAGGGCAAATTACAGTGCAATGTGAGAAAACATAACATGACTCATGACTGCACACTGATCAAGATTGACACTACCAGAATTTCAACATCCATTATTGCATATATCAGTGTTCTTTTTATGAATTCAACCTACCCTAATCCGTAACATAACTGACTGTTGTAATATTATAAGTCTTCCTGTAAAAACGCCTCTCTTTTCTGTCTTCATGATGTGTTCTAGTATGTGGCTAAAACATTCTGTTCTGGGTCATCCCATAGATCTCTTTAATACAAAATTGAATCTAATGCCCTATTTTGGTATCCATGTTATATTCATTTTACACTGCCATTATTGCATGTTATATTCCTTTTATACTGCCATCATTGATTCTTCCAACTGCACTACCAAATTTTGGATTATAACATCTCTCAAAATTTTACTTCAAATTCTCACTAACTACCCCCATGAAGCAGAGTCCTTCTTGAACTAACAGTTCTTCAGTTAGTCCAGAAAATCCCAACATTTTATGGAACCTATGCTCCCAAAAGTTTGCAACTTGTCCCTTTCAAAAGCCAGATCTATCCCATTTTTTATAGATCCACTTTAATATTATCCTCCCATCCATGCCTACATCTTCAAAGTGGTCTCATTCTCTCAGGTTTCCCCACCGTAGCCTTACATGCACCTCTCCCCTCCCCAGCACATCTCATTCTTCTGGATTTGACCATCCCAATATTATTACTAATTCTATCCCTTATATTCCTCCAAACAGTTCTGAAGAATTTTATATCTCTTGATTAGATTTTTCCTGTGTTTTATAATCAACCAATTTTAATGTCCTGAATAAAATGACACAAAAATTATGGGAATTGTTAATAGGTGATAAGTAGCGCAGAACAGGGACAGATGGAGGACAAAAACTAGGGAGGCACTTATCCTTTTTGAATAGTGAAGCCACAAAAGGAAAGGAAGAATTTTCATGTTCATCACACTAACAATACCTACATATCAATTACAACCACTGCTAGGTTTGATACTCAGACAGTCATCATCATAGGGGTCAAGTATATGAACCATCAATGACACACTAAATTGCAGAGCTGCAACAACTGGTTTTACTATAAATTTGTTACCTCAGAAGAATTCAGCTCACTACTGCACAAATTAATTATACTATAAAAATATGCCACATTACATACCTGTTACTTAACATTAGTTAAAATTATCAAGGTTAAGATAAAAACAATGACACAAATTACAATGCAATTTACATCCTTAACCCTACAATGCATACCCTGTATTGCATGGTGTGAGGTTCAGTTGCCCAATACAGCATATGCATCTGCCAGTTATGGCCATTCTTGTACAGCCCTATTAAGGGGTTTCCCTGCCCCCATTAACCCCTAACACCCATAATTATGTTTCTGTCCAGCAAAGTGGGAAAAAATGTTTACTCAGAATGTCTTCTTCTGCTCCCCCTTTTCACCTCTTGAAACCTGAATAAGATTTCATGAAACTTCTACTACAGAGATCAAAGCTCTTGTGCATAGTTGCTTTAAAACATGTGCTTGTCAACACTGTCAGTGTGGTCCAGTATCAACATGATACAAAAGTATGCTTACAGAATTTTATAAAATTCTAAATTCCCCCCCCCTTTCTCCCCCCCCCCCCCACACACACACAGACAAATATGTTCAGGCACACCAAAATTTATTAATCAGACCCACCAAAAAAATTGGGGAAAGCAAAAATCAAGATTCACAGCTATGAGAGATCTTCGGGGGGTACTTTGAGATCATCCATGGACACTCTGGAAGGAATCCTGAGGGAATGAAATGCAACATGTAGCCCTCACTACAACTGAAACATCCTGGATTTACCACTTATCACCATTTGCAACATAACTCACACATCAGTTTGTTTCTTGCTAGACTGAGACAGGAAATCTTAAGTGTTATCTGTTTACAGTGGCACCCAAGAAAGCAAAGTATTAGTTCCAACCACTGAGGTACACACCTAGCCTTTGTTTTATGCCTCTTGCTTTAACTCTCCTTGCCAATTAACACCACTTCTTCGATCTGCACTCATTTTCACTTTTAACACTTTAGGCTAGGTACACACCTGGATGCTGCTTGGAGAGTATGAATTTTACAGTCAAAAAAACTGGTAGGTTGCATGCTCACTATAAACTACCTAAGTAAGTCATTGTGCACTCACCATTTAGTTCAGACCATGTGGTTTATTTGCATTCATTTTTTATTCTACCTACACATGGGACAATTTAATGTTTGTGTGACCGTGCATCACTGATATAATAATACAAACAGCCAACTAGATGCAACAATAATAATTTTATTAATAATTTCAATCAGCTCAACATGTTTCGGGCGATAATTTCGCCCATCCTCAGGAGCACTAGATTGTGTTTACAGCTTGTGGTATAATGTACTGACGATGCTACCTGCTGGTGACCAGCAGGCATCATCGTCGGTGCTTTATACCACAAGCTGTAAACATAGTCTAGTGCTCCTGAGGATGGGCTAAATTATCGTCCGAAACATGTTGAGCTGATTGAAATCATTAATAAAATTATTATTGTTGCATCTAGTTGGCTGTTTATATTATTACATGGGACAATGTCAAAAACAACCAAAAACTGACATGACGATAAATAATGGAAGCAATAATCCTAATTGTATCAATATTTGTGATCTGTGGGTAATAAAGTGACTGTGCAGTAGACCCTGTGCGAAGTGAATTTGATTATCCAGCGACGGAATGGAAAATCTGTCATCTGTGACAGCCTTGTAACTATGAACCAGGCTGGAACAAAAGGCTTAAATGATGACAACACAACTAACTTTAACCATTATCATACCTAACCACCTACACAAAACAGTCACAACTGTCACTAACCTAACCACATCAAGAATCTTGATGATAGTAATAAAGTGACTGAGTTGTAAAAGCTGTAAAAATGAATTTAGTCATCTGATGCAGCAATGATAAAGGGCATGCACCATCCATGAAAAGTGTATGTGTGTTGTTTATGGTTCCCTTTCAAATCTGCATATGTTAAAAATTAATACTGTTAATATGTACACTATTATGCCATAATAATAATAATAAATATATAAACACCACATATGAACAGATTGTCATTTGTATGACTGCCCCTAACACCTACCTATATCATTATTTCTTAAAGGAATAATTTCTGTTTTATACCTTTTTCATTTACGTCCAATTTTTCAGGAATACAACTATGGCACAAAACAAAGGCTATGTGCATATCGGTACAATTGCTTTCTTAAAATAACCCATACAAAAGTAAAGAAATTTGAACAGAGGATGTTTTAGAAGACAAGGCTGTGAGAGGGTGAATCCACATGTAGGGACAACTCTAGGCACCAGCTAAGCAAGCATACGAACAATCCCTAGCTAACGTCCGTATGTAGGTTAAAGAAAATGCTCAAGCATTCAACAGAGTAAAGAATGATTTCTCCAAGCCACATCTTACACCATCTGAAGGTCAGCACTTTAAGTTACAAAAGTAGCCAGAATGCACTAGCTTCACACTTGTTTGAGAGAGCGCAGAATGAGCACAGAACTCTGCTGTTCAAGGAGTTAGTGGCATACCCTATGGGGGAGGGGCATTCCATTCTAAGGCATTAATTAATTCATACACAGACTGATAAATTTTATTATGTTAAATCTTAATGGAAACTCTAGGAGGTATGCTCCCCCCCCCCCAATATCAGTATGTGTGGAAAAGTTAAATCCTGCAATTTAAATCCCAGCATTCTGTTGACTGCACCAAGCATTTAATTTTGGCACCAAAGGGTTAACAAATGGTACCCTTAACAATCAGTTCCTTAAGCAAACTACACAATTATATCACTTACCCTGCTGACTCTCTATATCGGACACATTCCGCGCAACAGAAGCCAAGATTTTTGCTGTCATAAGAAGAGTCACAATTCCTGTAACAGGACTCATGGCTCCAGGAACCAACCCATCAAACATGGACGTTCCATCCAAACGTGCCGCAACAACCACGATTGTTCTATTTTTTTCCTCTGTTTTGAACCGAGGATATAAAGTGGACCAAATATTATTATCACCCAGGGGATCACAGAAGAAAACTAGAAAAAAGGACAGAACAAATAACTACCCGCTAGATAGGCTCCATTAACACTAATAAAACATGGAAGGTTATATTCATCAGTGGTGACAACCATTTGATATCTAGTCTTGTAAAACAGCAGTTGTGTTTCTCAGGACTGGTACTGCATCCATCTCATATCGCACAGCACAAATAACAGCCTACAAAACGTATTACTATCAGCACATACAAGTATGTTTACTCACTCTGACCTTAATGTTTATTGCAGTATTAAAATATAAAAAGTCATATCACCACGATAAAATATTTTCAATGAAAAATTACACATTATGCACATGACTCTGAAAAAATATGTCGTCCAGTACACAACAAAAGTATGAATATGCCTGACTGTAACAGACTTACCTAGTGACAGTGTTCAATAAACTGAATACTGTTCAACGTACACTACCAGTCATTAAAATACATAACAAATCATTAAATACAAAATACACAGCAAGTTCTCTGTGAAGGTAAAACATATATTTCATGTTAACAAACATTTCCAGACTGATATATATCACACAGCCTAAAAACATACAAACTGAGATACAGGGAACTGTAATTTTGCCCACTGTTCTATATGGCTCTAAATCTTGGTCTCTAACATTAAGGCAAGGAAACATACTTAGTAATTAAGAACAGGGTGCTGAGGAATATATATGGGCGTAAGAGGGAGAAAGAAACGGGAAATTGAAGAACATTTCATAATTAAGTACTACATAATCCATACTTCTATATATCTGTATATATGGGTGATCAAATCAACTGAAATGAACAGGGCATGTGGCACACACACAAGGTGGCACAGAGCAACTGTATACAGGGCATGATGGAAAATGTGACGGAATGAAATCACATCAAAGACTTAGATGCAGATGGGAGAATAATATTAAAATGGATCTTAAAAGAAAGAAGATGGGAGGGCTTGGACTAGATTCATCTTATCAGGGCAGATACAAGTGGCGGGCACTTGTGGACACAGTTGTGAAACTGTGGGTATAATAAAATACAGGGTACTTCTTGACTGGCTCAGGAAATACCAGACTCTCAAGGACTTGACTCTATGGAGTTGGTCATAAATTTAGTAGATAATGGCCACCACTGACGTGCACTACTGAAATTTTTAACATAAAACTAACTCAAACCCTGGAACTGTCTGTACATGTATTTACTGGAACAAAATATACTCCCAATAGAAAACTATGACTTTCTTTTTACCTGTCTTGTTAAATCAACTGACTTAGCGTGCAAGGACCATGCTAGAAACTCCAATGATGAGAATGATAATCAGTTGGGTAATTCACGATGATACATTCATCTGTTTTATATGTTTCAAATTTTGTGCTTTAATTAGATGCATAAGTTTCATTAATGCCCAACAAATACACTTTAATTTGACTGACATTCTTTTATTGTATTGTAGTCACCAATGTATTTCGTGGTGATTTCTCTGAGAATAAGAATACAATTGTAATTTAAACATGTCTGAATCACTCCACAGTATTAAAAACCAAATAATTTCTGGTTAAAATTCAACGCTGAATAATAAAATAAAACATGGATAATTACATACATACTGGAAGTTAAAATTCTTTAGTGTGTGTGGAGTGATGTATACAGCAGAAACATGTGGTAAATTATAATTCTGTAATAAAAATTATATTTATATATATATAAAAGCTATGTTAATACATTATTAGATATTGAATAGAAATCCTGAGAAGGGTGAAACTGAGACGGCCACAGGAGTTGCCGAGATACGCTGGTGACCATAATACAATAGAAGTAAATCAATAAAATTAAAGTACATTTGTTGGTCTTTAATACATTTTATGCATACATTTATCTGTCCACGTCCAGCTAGGATTCATACTACAACCACAAATATAATGACTTAACAGTCATGCACATTACAACTGGCAAGGTCTATTTTTATAATCAAACATACAATTTCTACACATATGCTTGTCTGAAATCAACTGCATACTTTTTACTCATTGGAACCATCATTACACAATACACATTAAGCTATGGTGATTTTACATTCATCCTAAGAAAATGAAAGGAATTTGTACCATGAAGTAAATCAACATGTGGGCCATTTCCACAAACATGGCATTCCAAGTACACAGCACATTTTAAGGATTCTTCAATAAATTATGCTATGTTGTTCATACTAAAAGATAATTATAAACTGCTTCTCTATACTGGCCATTTGGCATGGGTTTGGTGTAACTGCTGTGATAGAAAAAGTTTACAGTTCAATAATTTTAAAGTAATTGCCTTATGCTGTGAACTACTACCTGGAAGAGTTAAGTAACTACATAACTCAACATGGTCTTGTACAACATGCCCCACCTTCACACAATGGTAATATGACCCCCCCCCCCACGCCAAAGCTTATAAGGTAAGGAATAACAAATGTCTTTTGGGTGACATCCTACAACACAAATTTTAACCACATTTTTACAAAAATTGGCCAGTTAGTCCCCGCATTGTCCCACAGCATTTGACAGTTGAAGTAAACAGCCTTAAGAGAAGAATGGTAGGCCACACATAAAAGAAACACAAACCTCTAAAAGCAAAAACTTTCAGAAAACACTTTCTAGATCGACTACGTACAAAAACGAACAAATGAGAAAACACATTATTTCAGTGGTAATCAGATATTTTAAATTAGTCACTCTTCATGAATAAGCATGTCTCTTGATCGAACAGCTCACACTCTTTTTACTGATCAGCAATGCTGCTACCATAATTATGCTAACATGCAATTCCAGTAACAGTGTACATCAATACAATATTTTGAAGGTAACGACTGAATCAGTTAAATGCTACACTACTGCTTCCAACTGAATTTTGTATTTTGTTTAGTACTGTTGCATAATGCTTGTACAGGAAACTCATATTTGGCAAGCAGACATGGTATTAACATTGGTAGCATAGGCATATATTCACATTGTTAGTGTAGGGAATTTACGGCGATTGTTTACTCCAGCTGTCAAACATCATAGGACGCACAGTACACAATATGTGAAGAATCCTACACAGCACAACTTACTGTGCAAGGTTTCCTTCCTTTTTGAAATCACTTTATATGTGAAACTTTGAACACTGTAACTGTCCAATAAAGTGAATGATGGCTTTTTAATGCAGATATAATGCAGAAGAAAAAGAATACCTAAGTAAGCAACAATGTTCACAATATTAACTGACTCACTGCGGTTGAGTATTGTCGTTGTTGAACTACGCCGGATGCAAGTCTCTGAATCCACAGCAGCAAACATGAATGAATTCATCTCTAAAGCACAAAGTGATCGGTCCAATTGTTCATCCTTGTTATGGGCATTGTGTTTCTGGTAGCACTGTTTCATGAGAGTTACAAAATTACTGCATGTTGTAACTTAATATGAAAGTAATCACTGGCAATACTATGCAATAATTTTATTATCTCAGGAAATGAACCCCTGACATACCACTGCTGAGCAAGGAATTTTATTGCTCAGTGTATTCCATATTGAGAAAGGAATACTCAGTCTAGTGGTACTATATAAGGACCCTACCAAGATAACAGAATGTCAGAGAATTACAGGAATGCAACTTATGTTACACCACACATTATTAATAGAAAAGTTATGTGACCCACTGTCCAGTTGATGGCCACAGATGCTTTCATTTTAAAAAATGCCCATACCTGCACCTGAGCAAGACAATATTTGCCATTTAAATCTGATTAGAGTTACATTTAATGGGACAACTGCTTCCAGTCCATCCATAAAAGGTTAAACTTACTTGAAGCACGTGTGGGTTAATTATAATGAGGTTTAAAAATGATGTGTTGCCTGTATGCAAAGTTTTTAAATGGACCATTGAAAGAGAATTTCTTAAGGAGGAAAACTTCATGCAGGAAATGTAAATATTAAGTTCATTTTTTGGACCCACTCTTGTATCTTGTTTCCAAGCAATTACTGCATAATATTTCAATTATAAAGACTTCAATATACAGTTACTTTAGTACAAAAGGAAAATTCATAAAACACAAGCCATAATGACCACCCCAAAATATGAGTCACAAGTAATTTGTTGTTGTCACAAGCACTCTTTTCTATTTACTCACTTGTGCCCTAGATCTCAGGACTCTCATTGCATGTCTTCAACGCACATTATCATCTTATGTGACAAAATCTTCAAAACTACACTTGGCGTTCAAACTTTGCAGCAGCTCTATGACATTTTTCAATGAGTTAACAATGAATAATGAAAACTATGGAACCAGAAATGAAGAGCCACTAGCTTGCACACAGCCAATGCAGTGGTCTGCAACTAATTATCAACTATGGTACAGGTTCAACCCAACTAGGAGCTTAATGATCTGTACTCCTCACTACTTACTATTCGGGTGATCAAACAGAGAAGAATGACTTGGGCGGGGCATGTAGAACATATGGGGAAGAGGTGCATACAGGGGTTTGGTGGGAAAACCTAAAGGAAAGAGACCACTTGGAAGACCCAGGTGTAGATCGGAGAATATTATTAAGATGGATCTTCGGGAAGTCAGATGGGGGAGAATAGACTGGATTGATTTGGCTCAGAATAGGGACAGGTGGCGGGCTCCTGTAAACGAAGTACTGAAACTTCCGGTTCTATACAATGAAGGGAATTTCTTGACTAGCTGAGAAACGTTTAGCTTCTCAAAAAGGACTTCGGTCTATGGAGTAAAGGAAAGGTATGTACAGTTCAACCATCATGAAACAGATAATAGTTGTAAGGCTGTTTAAACATATGAAACACATTAAATGGAATACAAACTCGTATAGTGGGCAAACCTTTTACATAAGAACTTCATGTGAGGGAAAATCTAAAATTACTCTTATGGGAGATTTGGTGAAACTAATTTCTTACAAAGTAAAACTTCGAATCTCAGACCTTCTGACATGGGAAACAATGTAGTCAGTTTTCTTTAATCCAAAAATTTCTATGCACAGTCTACACACTACATAACTGGATAAACAACCTGCCCTCAATACACTATTATCTTGAGTGTCACTAGTGGCCTAACAAACCAATGGTCTTTAGGGTAACCTAAAAGTGAGCAGTTAGCAGACTACCCTAGAAAACTTTTACAACAAGCACAGGGTGGTCTGACTGCTTCAAGTAACATCTGATTTGTACAACACTCAGAATAGGTGGTGAGTTAGTCACTGTGGATATTCATCCAATGAAGTTCAGCAAAAAAAGGGGGGGGGGGGCTTTCTGGTAAATGTAATTGTTATTGCTGATCAAATAAGGGTGCTTCTGGAAGGAGATACCATGGTGCTTTGGGATTCAAAGAATTAAGAAATGACTTCTCATCTCCTGCTTGGCAACAATTTTAGGGACTTCAAAACTGGTGCTGAATCTGTCTCAGTAGGTGATAACACCAAACATCCTTTCCGACTGGAGATGCAGACAACACTTTCTCAGCGAGGTGACTTTAACCAACACCATGTCTCACCTGCAGTCGAAGGATCACACAAGATCAGGACACTTCTCAAGGCCTATTCCTAAAAAGATCTTTATGCAACTCATTGACAGGACAATGGGCAAGACACACTTACAGGACTGGTAGAACATGTTCTGCATAATGAACACGTAGGCCAGAAATGAAGTGCCTCTGACTTGCAAGAATGGTGTTTGGTGCCACCTAGATAGCATTGAGGAGTTCCTGACTCTGAGAAGATACCAAAAGCCAGTAGAGAAACGACCCATTTCACCATCAAACCACATACAGATAGAGCTGGCACAGGTGATGTGGAATTAGCCCTCGTAGAGAAAACTGATAACCATGAAGGGACCTGCATGAGCTGCACTGCCCTGTGGCTTTTCAGGGAAAAACTAGAAATTAGATCAGTTACCCTGACAGTGTTAATTATAAATATTATAACAGGTACTACGTTTGAAACATAAATACATGACTTTGTTACAGAAGCCTGATAACTTCACATGCAAAGTGCCATAAATTGTGCTGATATGCTGCTTTACTGTGACACACAACTTCTATGCAGAAAGAATGGAAAGCTAAGCAGTCAAACCCAGGCTTCCATTTCAAGTGTAAACTCTGCCCAAGGATGTCCTTAAGGCTACAGGCATCTCTGTCAGATGATAAGCATCCTGTTCCATTGTGAGACAGTGGACAATGAACTCATCCTTTCATTCCTCTTCAACCTGTTCATGCCCTGACAAGTTGGTGGCGGCTGAGCTACTGCACAGGTTAAATACTGACGTCCACCAAGAGATTCATGGCGTGAGCTATTCTATAAGTAAATATGACTCTTTTAATGTTATTCTACTATATGTGCCTACACTTATATTTTAAGAACTGAAAACTATTTTAGTGCTTTGGATCTTGGGAGTTGGAGCCCATACTCAAGAACACTGGAATAGATTTTGGAGAACCATGGCACACACAAAAAATTAAAAAAAAATTGTGGGGGTTATGAAATCACATGCATCATGTTAACTCTTTCAATGGCGCTGATGTATTTTTATGTTTTTTGTGCATGTGCTTACTGTACTATCCCCTGAAATGCAATGACTGAGCACACGATAATGAAATCATTACTATATATTGACGAGGTTCTAACCTTGAACATGAAACTCTTGTCTGGTCAGCTGCCATGATATAGATTATTATAACAACAAATGATGTAATGAGTTCTTAGTATCAGCCCTTTCAAGAACTGTATTTGTGTTACGCTGCACTTTGACTGCTACTGAAGCACACTGACTCAACATACGAGGTGCAGTCCAGAAGTAATGCATACATTTTTATTGTGACTGTACAAGAGTTGCTCCTGCAACCCCGCTAGTGGGGGAAGAAGCGGTTGACCTTGGGCTTGAAGAGAGCCACCAGTCAGTCTCCAGGGGCCAGTGCATGCAGACTCAAATGTAGTTTCTGTAAGTGACTATTTTTATACTGATAATTATGGAGTTTTCACAAGAAGAACAGCGTGCCATCATAAAATTTTTTTGTGCAAAAGGTGAAAACTGTGTTAATATTCATCGTGAACTTGTCTCGGTTTGTGGGGATAGTGCTCTGGACTACAGCAATGTGAATAGATGGATGGCAAAATTTAAAAAGGGAAGAGTGTCCAGCACCGACTTGCCGCGCCCAGGGC
>Ga0131853_10010148_pt1 | contig 17229 bp, 28 predicted proteins | sample TergutLab28metaG_FD_92764 | JGI IMG/M metagenome (GOLD analysis project Ga0131853, IMG submission 92764) | Labiotermes labralis P1 segment gut microbial communities from Petit-Saut dam, French Guiana - Lab288 P1 (version 2) (version 2) | ecosystem: Host-associated > Arthropoda: Insects >... | reverse complement strand
TCACCTGCTTCTATACTATAATTTTAGCAGATTAATTAGAAAAAAACAGCCTTGAATTTTTATTCATGAGTGGCTTTCTTGATCCTCAGATGCTGTAAGGGCTTTGTTTGTGCAACGAACGTGCTTCCAGTGCATAGCATATTGACGTTTTTCACATAATATAATATAATTAGGGAAAGTAGAACATGAAGTCCTACTTCTTAATAGATTGGATAATTACTTTAATGACAGAAATGAGCGTCAAAACAGTAATACCCAAGCCTGCGAGTGCTGCCAACACTTCACAGGCTTTTTCATGTTCCCCAGAATGGGGAACTTTATCCCTAATAATACTTCCATCGTATTCACCTCCTTTTGGCAGTGTGACGTGAATACTTTTTAAGTATACCACTAAATGATAAGAAATTCAACTTATAATGATCGAAAAAATTCAGATGTCATTCAGAATAAATACGCGTAATACTCGCTAACAAATCTAGATAACTCGCATTTCATCACCTAAAAATTGCAACTCATTAAATTTCATATATTAATAAAATCATCTTTCGTGTATAATAATCGGGAGATGGTTTTTTTGAAAGTAGGTGCAAATGTGAAAATTATTATTCAAAATCCCAATGAAAATGAAGAAGACTCGATTACTATCAGCGTAAAGAATATGAATGATAAAGTCATACGCGCGCTAGAAATTTTAAAAAGTCCTGATGATTTGCTGGTGCAACTTGATCACCAAATATTTAAGCTACCAATTCCAGAAATTTTTTATGTTGAGAGCGTTGATTTTAAAACATTTGTTTGTGCAGAGTCGATCGTTTATCAAAGTAAGTTAAAGCTCTATGAGGTTGAAGAAGTATTATGTCAAAGTGATTTTTTGCGTGTGAGTCGTCAAGTGATTTTAAATATAAGTAAAATTCGTAGTGTTACCTCAGCAGGTGGTGGGCGCATTGAAGTGATGTTAGCGAATGGTGAAAAGTTGATTGTGTCAAGGCAATATGCACCTGATTTGAAAGCGAGGTTTGGGTTATGAGCATGAAGTTAAAGTTTGTATTAAAGTATATGTTTTATCTATTTTGCGTGATCGTGACGGCTCAGGTTATTTATATTTTGGTATTGGCAGAAATACGTGACATCCATACTGCAATTGATTATCGAGCTTTACAGACATTTGTTCTGACAGCTTTTGCAGGTGTGTTGCCAGTTTTGATTTTTAATTTGTTCGATTGGCCAGAAAGAGCTTCACGCAGAGCCTATTTTCTTTTGCTTGGACTTCATTTTATTTTGACAATTAGCTTTGTTTTCGGTACTTTGTATTTTCGTGGTATGATCGCAACAGGAAATTTAATTTCAGCAATTATCCTCTTTTCAGTGATCTATCTTGGCGTTAGTATTAGGAATGAAATTCGAGCGAGAAAAACGACAGCTGAATTAAATAAGCGAATAAATGCAACTCATCAGCAGTAACTGGCAACTCGTTAAAATCGGTATTGCAAATCGAATCACCTCATGTATAATGGAAATGAACGAGATGAAAAGTTCATAATATGAGGTGATTTTTGTGTTGATAGAAGTTAAAAATTTGGTGAAGTCTTATGGAAAAGTCGAGGCGGTTAAAGGGATAAATTTCGCAGTTGCAGAAGGTAGTCTTTTTTCATTCCTCGGGACAAATGGTGCGGGAAAGTCAACAACAATAAATGTTTTAACGACTTTGCTGAAACAGACATCAGGAACAGCGATTATTGACGGTTATGATGTGTCGAAAAGTCCTGATGAGGTGCGGAATTTGATTGGGATCGTGTTTCAAGATAGCTTGATGGATAAGTTGTTAACGGTTGAGGAGAATTTGCTTGTGCGCGGGAGCTTTTATGGATATTCAGGTGTTGAGCTTACAAAAGCTGTTGCTAGGGTGATTGAGGCGACAAAGTCTTGGGAGTTTGCGAAACGAAGATATGGGACACTATCAGGTGGGCAACGGCGGAGAGCGGATATTGCCAGAGCGCTTATTAATACACCAAAGATTTTGTTTCTTGATGAACCAACAACAGGGCTTGATCCAAAGACGCGACAAGATGTGTGGGAACTTATCCGTAATTTGCAAAAAGAAAAGGGTATGACAGTATTTTTGACAACCCATTATATGGAAGAAGCAGCTGAGAGTGATCATATTGTGGTGATTCACAAGGGCTCCATTCGAGCGCAAGGAACACCAGAAGAACTTAAGGAAAAGTACTGTTCAGATTTGCTGAGGATAACGACTAAAGATGGTGAGCGGAAAATTTATCAGGTTGCTAAGACGACGGATGCTTTCCCGATCATTGATAAGCAGCGTGAGAAAATCGCTCATATAGAGATTCTCAGTGGCACATTAGATGATGTATTTTTGAATTTAACGGAGGGTTTTGATGATGAAGATGCTAATTAAAAGAAATCTGTTGTTATTTTTCCGTGACAGAGCGAATGTATTCTTTTCGATGCTTGCGGTTATTATTGCGATTGTGTTATATATTTTATTTTTAGCCGATTTGATGGTAGGAGCAGTCGCAGGTGGTATGACTGATGCAACTCCTGAGCAGGTAAGGCTTATTATATCGGGGATGATTCTTTCAGGAACGATTGCGATGGCAACGATCTCGAGTTGTCTAAATGCAACAGCCCGAATTGTAATTGATAGAGATGATGTTGCGAAAGATTTTTTTGTTAGTCCGATATCGCGAACTAAATTGATGTTTGGTTATGTGATTTCATCCGGAATGATTGGCTTTATTATGAGCGGGATCGCATTAGTTACAACGATCATCTATCTATCGATAAGTGGTGGCGCTTTGCCATCGCTAGCTGATTTAGGGTTGCTGTTATTGACACTAATTCTGAGTGTTTCATCAGCGAATAGTATGATGTTTCTGATTGCCAGCCTTGTGAAAAGCAGAAATGCATTTGGTTCGTTAGGTTCACTCGTCGGGACATTGATCGGATTTCTAACAGGCGTCTATATTCCGATCGGTCAGCTTCCAAATGGTGTTTCTTGGCTCGTTCGCCTTTTTCCAACAAGTCACGCTGCGAGTATGTTTCGACAGATTCTGGCCGGGAATGCTTTGTATGACCTTAGGGCGCCAGCTGAATTTGTGAATGAAATTAATACATTCTTTGGTGTCACATTTGATTTTGGTGCATTTACTACAACTTTCTTATTCTCAGCAATCTTTTTGCTTGGGAGCTCGGTTGTATTTTATATAGTCGGATTGTTTTTAGTGAAAAAAGTGAATTTAATACAAGGTTGAAATCTTAATATCTGTAGGGGAAGTGCAATTTGTAGCTATGAGAAAAGGGCAGAAAGTATTTGTACATTCCGAGTCATTTCAGTTGTATTTTATAGCACTAGATGATATAATCAAAGGGCACTTACAATAAATACATTTGAAAGCGGGTATTTCAGCATGAGGAAAATAAATAGCAAAATATGGATCATAGGACTGCTGATTTTGATTCTATTATCAGTCGGTGCATTTGCAATATTTCGATCTTCAAATGAGGCTTACGATGTACCAGACCAAGAGCCATTAACTGAATTGACAACAGTGGAACCAACTGAAACATTTTCTACTGAAGCTCCAGAAACAATTCCAACTGAAGAAGAGCCCACTGAAAAAGCGAGACTTGATTGGCTTGTACCTTATTATGAAGAAAATCCAAGCCTTGTGGGCTGGCTACGTCTACCTGGAACAGCCATTGATTTTCCCATCTATCAAAGTGGTGTAGAATATACAGGGAGATCTCATGAGCCGTATTGGGATTTTTACTTGACGAGTAATCGAGACGGTCAGCGTGGAGATGGGGAGTTGTATGTTTGGCCCAATCATCAAAATGGGGATATTAGCATTGATGAGGCAGAGCTGTTTTTTGTTTTTGCACATAATTTCAGGTATTTTCATAACGGTGAAATCCAGCTAGGAAGAGATGGAGAAATAAGACAATTTTCAGAATTACCCTATTTTGATGTAGAAGAAGATTTTTGGAATGAAAATCGAGAAATCCTATTTAGCACTTTATATGAAGAAGACATTCTTTACGAGGTTGCCTGGGTTTTTGAATTGGATTCTATTGTGCATAGTAATGGTTATGTCGACATCCTCTTTGTTGATCCCGATAGTCGAGCTGTTTCACAGACAATTTTTGATTTTACACAGCGGAGAGAATTTACAAATGAAGAACAATTTTATGAATTTGTTGACCAGATGAACGAATATGCAATTAGATCATCAGGCGATGTTTCATATGGCGATCAGTTGATATTTTTACTAACTTGCCAAACGAGATCCTATATTAGTTCAAGGCGGCTTGTAGTTGTTGGAAGGCACAGAAGCTAATTTGAAATCAAGCAAAGTATGATGTTAAAAATTTAAGGTGAAGGAAATATAATTTACTTGCTCGTAAGTATTAATTTCCTGTGAAATTGTCATAGTCCCACCTTGCTTTTCAACTAGCTTTTTGAGCTTCAGCAATCCAAATCCGCGTCCAACAGTTCCTTTTGTAGAGTATCCTTTAATGAGCATATTTTCAAGCGCTTGAGGTGTTTTTTCAGATGTCTCATTAGCGACTTTGATTAGTAAAATATTTTCGCTAGATAAAATGTCAATCATAATCGGGTGTGTTGTTTCAGTTTCAAATGCATTTTCAAGCAGCGTACTTATCATGTAGTTGATATTCATAGCATTAATCTTTTTATGCGCTTCAAAATAGCGAATGTTGGTGCGAATCTCAGCACTTGCTTGGTAATTGAGCTTCAATGACTCAATATGAGTATTAATAAACGCCTCAAAATCAAGTTCATTTTCCTCAAGCTTTGGTGTTGGCTTTGCAACTTTAACGCCCATTAATTCAATGGTTGCCTGGATCATATCTTGTAGTTCTTGAGTCGTTTGTGCATCTTTTGCTTTTAAATTCAGTAGTGTTAAAATTTTTCTCATATTCTGATGTTTTTCGGATATTGCTATTTCAAATTGGTGCGCACTTTTTAATGTATGCAACAAGCCGATGAGAGCTAGGGATAAGAAGAGTGCGATCGGAATTAAGGTTGAAAAAGGATCAGGAGATGTATTTGCGGTAATGAAGGCTGCTGAGATTAAAACAGCCAGTGCGAGAGCAAAAATGGAAATTTTAAAAACTAAGCGATAAGCGATAAAAACAAAAAATTTGTTTAAATTAATTCGATTGAGAATAGTTAAAAATGCCCCTGTTAGAAGAGGAAGGGAAATCAAGAAAGTAAATGGCGTTGAGTTAGTGAGAATCGTGATCGGGATATGGTTTAAAATGATAATGAAATGGCTGAGGATGAAATAAGCAAAAAGGATTAAAATGACTTCATCAGGTGAAAGTGTCGTTTTATTTTTTTTAATGATCATATTTGTGAAAAATAACACGATAATGAAGACAGTAATGAAACTGAGGGCGCTCGTTATGTCGAGTTTCTCCGAAACAAAGTTCACGGAAGCTAGAATAATCAAGCAACAAAGTGCAAGACTAATTTCTGGATAGGTTATTGTTTTTAGCACTTTTGTAACTTTATTTCCGATTAGGCTGTTCACGATGAAATAGCAGATAGCTAAGTCGAAAACGCTAACGACAATCGAGTGAATGAGTAAAAAGATTATGTTATTCAACATCATCACACTCCTTTTTGAAAATTAGGCACACAGATAGGTAATCTGCTTGTTCTTGTGTGTTTTTCTGGCGGATTATAGTTGTTTTTCCATGATGATCCGTTATGAGAGAGCGGAGCCTTAGTAAATTAAAGTGGTTGTGTCTATTTGATTGCGGGATTTCATCTGCAACAAGGAATAGCTCAAGATTTTCAAGGCTATTTTCATGCTTATATTCATATGAAATGTTTATGATAATCTGATCGGAAGATGACTGAATATCTACATAAATAGGCTTTTGAGTGAGGATATCAAGGGTATATTCAAGGAGCAGTCTTAGCATATAAGCTAGTTTAATGTCATTTATTTCGGGATAGCGATTTGTGAACTGAACATCCGAAACAATGCTAACCTTTGCTTTTTTATCTACTTTTGTTACTTCAATGACCTGCTTCATAAATTTTTCAAAGCGTTCTTCTTCTGTGTCAGCTACTAGTGAGCCAGGTGTAGGAAGCTGTAAATCTATTAAATTGATCGATTCATCAAGTAATGTTCTGAGTTCTGAAATGGTTGTTGTTTCTGCTGCTTTGATGTTTAATAACATCATTAAATTTTTAGCATCATGATAAGATTCGGGCATAAGGGCAGTACTTTTATGAATGCGCTTAATTAGGTAGAATAAAGCGATTAAGGTAGGAATTGAAAAAAGAAAAAGCAGCAGATGATGATCCAAAATTTCTTTAAGGTAATTTGATGTCATTGAAAAGATGAAGAAGCATGCTCCAATGATAAAAAATAGGATTTTGAACGGTGTTCTGCGCAAAACAAAAACGAATAATTTATTTAAGTCTAGTTTTTGGCACAAGAAAATAATGAGAATGGTTGCTAAAGCATAGAGGGGGTATCTGATGATGTAATTGGGAATAATCGGCATATCAGTGACTATGATAATAGGGATGAGGAGGGCTTGTGCGAGAATATAATAGTGAAGCCAAACCAAGATTTTCTCATTCAGTGCCAAGCCTAGGTTTTTCTTTTCAATAAAAATAAAAGCAATCAATAGCATCAAAATAGGGGTGATAGGTCCGTAAAAAGTAGTGGGTAGCGAATAAAAGAAAAGCATAAAAAAGGCAATAAAGCTGAGAACTAGCATTATTCTTAGTTTTTTTAGGGCGACCAATGTTTTGAAGCCACATAAATTGTTTGTCATGAAATAGATGATTGCAAGATCACAAAAAGCAAAAAAGAACGGGGATAAAGAGATGTAAAAAATCAAAGATGATCACTACTTTCAGAGGGATTTTAAAAAGCAAAAAAGAATGACCAGCTACAAAAGCTCAAAGATATTAATATCAAAAGATATTGTATTAACTATCTTGACATTGATATCGGCCACTCTAATTAGATTAAATAAATGAGGCTACATTATGCTTGTAGGTATCGCCTAGAGGGATCTTAACATTGTTAACTAGAATTAGTTCTTCTTTGTTAACATCAAAACCGCGAATGAATTTAGGGTTTACAATCCAACTTTGATGACATCTAACAACATCTTGCTTGTTTTGAAATAGTTCTAACACTTCAGCTAAGCTACTTTTAATTGAAAATTCATCTTTTGAAAGATTCCCAGTTGATTCATCATAAGCAGTTACTACGATTCTTTTCTTTCCTCTTGGCATGCGCTGGATGCAATAAATATCTTTAGTACGATAATTTCTGGCAAAGTTTTGACGTTTGAATGTTACAGTGCGATTGTTAATGATTTCTGCAATTTCAATAGCTTTTAAAAGATCATCTATTACTTGTTCATTTTCAAAAGGTTTATCAATGTAACCCAAAACTTTCAAATCATTAAATGCAGTCATCTTGTGATGCATCTCAGCAAGAGCGCTAATGACAATAACAGGAGAAAGCGGATAAGATGCTCGAATTTCCTGAATAAAATCTAGACCTGTTCGTGGTTCATTTAAATTGATATCAACTAGGAAAACATCAACCGCAGTCGATTGTGCTTTTTCAAGTCCTTCTTCGACACTGTAAGCAGTCAGAATTTTGCTATTGATATCCATCGACTTGATGACACTGTCGATCTTATTAATGAATTGCTGCTCGTCTTCCAAAATTAAAAATGAAAATGCCATGGTTTCACGCCCTTTTTTGTCAATAATCGACATTATATCATACAAAGCTATACTTTACAAGGTCGAGGGATATATTTTGCAAGAATTTTTCTTATTTTTAAAAATTGAGGCAAATTTTGCTGATTAATAATTTTTAAGACACCTTGACTGTCCTGATTTGCATCTCTAAAAAAGCCAAAATAAAAGAAACCCCATAACAAGGTTTCTCAAGCCCTTGGATTCAAGGCTTTGCACTCCACACGAGTATAATTATTCAATTGGTGGAGATGGCGAGACTTGAGGTTTAAAATCTAAAAAAATCGATAGCATCAGTGGTTGTAACGTTTAAAATATTATTTTTCTTGTTTTTGACTATCCTTTTGACTATCTCTTTTAAAAATCTACATAGTTTGTGAATTGATCTACGACGTCACGCTTGATCTTTTTTGAAAGTTTAGCATAGATATTTGCAGTTGTTTGAATATCTTTATGCCCCATCCTATCCTGTGCTTTTTTCAAGTTAACATCGGCCTCGAAAAGCAAAGAGCAATGTGTGTGTCTAAATTCGTGTGTAGTGATGACTTTCAGGCCGTTTTTCTTAGTGATTCTCTCGATCCACTTGGTTGTTTTACTTAGTGCGATAAAATTATTGAATTTATTACTAAACACTAGCTGTTTGGTTTTTATCTCGATGCCCGACATTCTAAATTCTTTTCGCTGTTGCTTCTTCCAATCGCTTAAAATTTCCATTGTAATACTATCCATAGCGATGGTTCGGTTTAATCCGTTCTTTGGTGGTTGCAAAATAACCCCTTTCTCTGTATATGCTAGTGTTTTGGTAATAGAAATAGAATTATTGATGAAATCAATGTCTTGCCACGTTAATGCTAGGGCTTCACCTTTACGTAGTCCAGAAAAGCCGAGTAGACGAAAGAAGACGTGAACTTTTTTATCACTCTCAAACTTTGCACACTCAAGAAATTCTTTAAGTTCGTCTTTAGTGTAAAACCGTAATTCCTCGTCATCAATGTCATTTGAAATATCAATCCTCTTTTTTGGAATTTCAATTTTATCAATAGGATTAACTTTAAGTAGATCTAACTTGATGGCATATTTAAAAATGATAGACATATACATTGTCATTTTTCTATACGATGTAAACTTCGAAAACCATTCGTTTACCAATTGTTGACACATGACGGGTGAGATTTGATCAATGCGATAATGGCCTAAGGCAGGAATTATGTTGTTTTTAAAAATCCCGTTAGTTTGCTTGTAAGTACTTGCTCTAACTTGATTTTGATATTGCTCTAGCCATAGCTCGTAAACGTCACTATAACTTTCTAGGCGGCGTTTGTTATAATTGACCCCCTCTTTATCGATTTTATACTCAAGCTCAGTCATTGCCTTTTTAGCTAGTGCTTTGGTTTCGAAGCCACGGCGAGTAGTAAATTTCTTCTTCCCAGTAGCGGGATCTACACCAACATAGATTTGAAACATATAATGTGTTTTTCCGTTTTTTTGATATGGTTTAATTGTAGCCATGGCATTAGTCCTCTCATAACAGATGCTCTATTAGATGTTTTAAATTTGATATGTATAAAACAATTGACATTGAGCATAAATATTAGTATAATAATGTTATAACAAAGTTATAACAAGGAGTGATGAAAATGCAAACGGTTATTCAAAAGATTGGGAACAGCAAAGGTATGATAATACCTAAAAAAGTGCTGGATAGTTACTCGCTAAACGAGCGAGATGTTGTAGAGTTGATAGAAACAGAACAAGGTATAATTATTAAGCCTGTGGAAAAAGAACGAACTAAAAGGAGAAGTATCCAAGCTCTCTTTGAACAATATCCAGAACCTATTCAAGAAAAAGAATTAGTATGGGGTGAACCAGTAGGTGATGAAGTATGGTAAAAGTTAAACAAGGTGATATTATTAAAATCAATTTTGATCCTACTATCGGAAGTGAACAATCAGGCTATCGCCCTGCAATTGTTATCAGCAACGACTTCACCATATCTAAAACTAATATAATTACCATCTGTCCAATAACGTCTAACACTAGGAAAAATGCACTTAATGTAATTTTAGATGAGCGAACCGAAACACAAGGGAGCATCTTATGTGCTCATATAAAATCTGTAGATATATTATCAAGAAAATATAAAGTTGTTGAACAGATTCCATCTGATAAACTCGATGAAGTTTTGGAAATAATCTTTGCGATGTATGATAATTAAGTCCTTAGGGGCTTTTTTGATTAAACTAAGTTAAAATGAACACCTATCATTTATTGTCGAATTATGATATAATTCCAATTGGTTGTTTGAAAACTCCTTTGGTTCGACCGAGAGGAGGTGTTAGCCAATGGTAGAAGTTTTAATCTCTATTCTGGTTTCTGTCGTGGTTGGTGTGATTGTTAATCGCATCATCAAATGGCTTGATAGAAATTAACAACAACCAAAGCCAGAGCATAAGAAAAAGGTAAGGATACTTAGTCGGTCTCCTTACCTTTTTTGTGTTAACCCATGGTAGGTTAATCTCTATTCTGTTCTCGACAAGCGAGATCACCAAACAACGTAGCGGGAGTTTGGTAACATGATTATATAACATTTGTTACAAAATGTCAATATCTCCGCTTGTCAGTATAGTATATGCAAAAAGACAGGATATAAACTTAATTTAATTGTCAAATATCAATCTTGTGTGCAATGATGCTAGTTTTCCTTTTTATATGGCTTTCCAAACAGGAAAAAATCTGCACTATTTAATCCATAGATTTTGCATAAGTTTTTTAGATGTTTAGCAGTGATTCTGAGACCGCCGTTTTCTATATTACGCTCGATCCTTTTATAAGTATCTAATGTCCATCCATTGCGAATGACGACCTGTTTTTGGCTATAGCTGTGTTCATGTCTGATTTGTTTGATCCGTTTTTTGATTTGATTATCGTAGTTTTCATAATTATCCATGCCTTTATTATGTCCACAATGCCGTTCAAATAGACATAAATCTTGCGAGGGGCACACAAGGGGAAGAATCTTCCCCACTTTTTGACCGAATATAATGAACATTATAGAATTTTGCTTGCAAATCTGATAAACTCGTGTTATGACAAATTTCGGGAGGAAGCAACATGGAGGAGTTGCAGGAGTTAATTATAGATGTTGCGAAGAGACTTGATGATGACAGCTTGGTTGAAATCTACATAGCTCTGCAAGTATTGATCGGTTTAGATTCTGCTATAAAAATTAAAATGGTGAGGATCTGTGCAGAACAACTTATAGCGTGACAGCTAACTGCTGTCATGTTTTTTTAATGCAAAAATAACGTTTCTAGCAGTTGAGAGGTCTGGTTCTTCTAGCTTGATTAACGCTGCGATCGCTTTAATAGTTTGGTTATCTCCCATCTTTAATATTTCTCCCGCTAATATTGATTGATCAGTTTGAATATCGGCTAGTTTAGTTGTGGATTGAGTGCTGGTATAATCTGGATTCAGTTCATCTATGCTTATTCCGTAGAAGTCTGCTAACATTCTGACAGATGAAAGTCTGGGTTCTGTCTTTCTATTTTCCCATTTAGATAAAAGTCCTTTATTAAAACTCAATTCTCCTGGGTAATTCTGATTTAGCAATTCTGATAAAACTTCCAATGTATAACCCCTCTCATTCCTTAACTGTTTTAATTTTATTCCAATGTCCATGGCACACCTCCTCGTAATGTTGAGCATTATAACATAAAAAAGTTTATTGAACAACAACTTTTTTATTTTTTTTCAATAAAGTTGTTGACTTTGAAACAAGAGCGTGTTATAATCAGCTTGTTTCAAAGTCAACAACAAAGAGTGAGGTGACCAAAAATGAATAAGTTTAAGGTTAGGTTTTTGATTTTCAAATCAGAAATCAAAGGAAAATTTTTCAAAGAACAAAGGATAAATGTTTTATATTTTGTAAAGGAAAAAGAGGAAAAGGTTTTAGTCTTAGAAACTAGTGGCAATGTGAAACCAGATATATTCGTAGGTTCAAAACCTCTTCTGAAAAAAAATCCTCAATACAAAGGCAAGCTATACGCTTTGTATCAAGGAGTGGAGTTTAAGTTAGACTCGTGAATTTTTACAAAGTTCTATTGCAAAAGTTAAGAGAGATAAAGAAAATTCTCCGCCCTTTTCAAGCATTTTTGACAAAATGTCTTTCCAAGCTTTTTCATTTCTTATAGAATCTAAAAGCTGTGACCCCTGTACGGTAAGTTTGATGATGTAAAAATCTAATCCGTCTTTGCTAGAAGAATCAATAGCCTTGATGTATTTACCTTTCGAAAGCTCGGCAGCTGAATAAAATACCAGTTCATAATCGTGATGGGCCAACATCGCAATATTTTCACGGTATAAGATAGAAAGTTCAAAATCTTCCTTACCTTCCATAGCTAAAAGTAAGTCTCTAATACATTCTGGTTTAAAAAACATAAATGATCACCCCGATTTCTGATATGGCATGATCACATTTTATCAAAGATTGGTCGAATTTGAAAGATAAAAATGATAAATAAAATTTAAGGAGGTGTTTATTTTGGAAGTTCAAGTAAATTATTATGGGGCATATTCGAAGATTAAGGGTTTAATTGTTTCTAAAGGTTTGAAACAGAAGGACGTATCAAGCCAATTAGGAATTGATGAAACAGTTCTTTCACGGAAATTAAATCGTAGCGGCGGTGCTGATCTATCGTTCAGTGAAGCTATAACTTTATCCATTTTATTAGAAGTAGATATAAGCAATTTTTTTTGAATCAAATGTTTCAAAAACAACAACAAGGTCTGGATTCTACCAGTCCGAGAAATTCAGCATAATTAATTAAAAAAACTTAAGTAGCAAAGGAAGGTGATGGGATATGAAAAGTTTCAAATTAACACAAATAGGAAAAACCACCAATGTTGAAATTGATGGTGTTGTGATTAAAAACGTCAAAAAATGTGAGGTCAAAGTTGCTTATGATGACCTACCAATGATTGCACTTGAAATAGTGAATACTGGCCGTGTTGTAGAAATTGAGTTAGACGCTGCCGAAGAAAAACCTCCTAATGAAGCAGAGGTTAATGATATTAAAAAACTTGTAGAAGATTTAAAAAAACTAAATATGCGGGCTAATCTTCTTTTAGATGACAAATGAGTTTCCTAATCACTTGATTAGTATACTGCATACTAACATACAGAACTGTAGCAGTGGTCGATGGTCGTTCATCTTCTCTTGCTATTTCGTTTAAATATTGTTGAATTTCAAGATCTGTCTCTTTTGCGATAGTTTCGAATGTGGTTAACAACTCCGATTTATTCATATCTTTTTCACCCGTCTTCCTGATATGGCATAATGATATTTTATCAGATATTGACACAAGTTGAAAGGTGAAAAAGAAAAAACAGTATAGAGAGGGTCTGAATTCTACCAGTCCAAGAAATTCGGCTTGATTAATTGAAAAAACTTAAGTAGCAAAGGAGGTGAGAAACATGGCAAGATTTGTTACTATTCTGGGTGATGGCACAGGTTGGGACGATGAGGAGTGTAAGAAGATTGCAGTTGAGCTATTCGAGATACTAAAAAAACACTCATTATCACTTCAACAGGCGAATTTAGTTTTGAGCGAGTTGAAGGATATACTTCCAGCGAAAGCTACATTATAAATTTTTTCTAATAATTTCAGAGGCGGCTTTTGAAATGACGGTTTGGAGAAGATCGTCTTTTGCATCGGGTTTTGAAAAACTCATGAACTTGAGTTGCTCGTCGTTAATGAAGAAAGTGTCGGTGTATGTTTCAGAATGGGATGAATACTTTATTGTAAAAATTCTTTTGTCTGAAAAGGTTTCTGTTTCTCTCGCGTCAAAAAGAGATGTAGAGATAGATTGTTCGGGAGCGATGGAAAAATTGTTTAACTCAACAAAAGGTTGCCTTTTTAAGCCGTCGTAAGGCAAATCTAAAGTGACTTTCTCAATGATTGCTCCGCTCTTACCAAAGTTTTTCAGAACCAGATAGTCTACGATAGTTTTGGAGATTTGAATGGTTTCTAAATAGATTACTAAGTAAGGTCTGTTGGCTGAGTCTATAGATTGTTGGGTAAGTTTGAGTGATTTCCGAGAAACGGAGAGTGAAAAAAGTGCAATCGTTAAACTAGTAAAGATTGAAACAACGCTTATTATGTGGCTTAGGTTAATCTGATTTATTAAATTTTGCATAAATAGTTACCTCCAAATTGTATTTGGTCTATTTTATCAGATGTTAGCGAGAGTTGAAAGGCGGAAAAGAAAAAATGTATTTTACGAATCTTGTAAAAAGCGAAAGGTAGGTGCAAAGATATGGAGATTAAAGGAACACCAGATGAGATGGCTGAATTCATAAAAAAAGTAGTGACCGCTGGCACGGAAACTACTTTAAATGGCAATCCATTAACTTTTGTTAGATCGTGTTGTCAGAATGCCTGCTGCAAAAGCTTCGGCAGTGGTCAGGGGAGACTCCATATATCCACAGGCTATAGACCAAATGTCAATGGCACTATTCGCTGATGCTGTTCTCTCGTTAAAGATGGCGCAGTATTGTTCTATACGACGATTCAAAATTTTTTCGATGTTTTTCAGATCGCTCATTCGTAAAGATACAGCACTAGGATAGTCCTGTGTCAAAGAGTGTAAAAGAAAAGTGGTATGCTCTGCAGCTGTTCTATGATTACCAGCCAAAAACACAATGATGGCTGCTGAATCAACGTTTCCAACCGCTTCAATGGTTAGATTTTGGAATCGTTTGAGAAAGTGGTACATTTGAACTGCTATAACGACATCTCCGCCTTGGCTTGCCATTTGTAAGCGTATGGGTTGGTTGGATGGCACGTTATTTAAGCTCCGCACAAAAAGATTCAAAAGGTCTTGTGTTATAGGTTCGAAAAAATTAAATTCTAAAGTTTCCATATTATATTCACCCCGTTTTCTGATGTGACATTAACACATTTTATCAGAAAAAAGCAGAATATGAAAGAAGAAAAAAAGAAAGAAGGTGTTAACATGGACACATTTCAAGTGGAAATACCAGTGCCAAGTAACTTGGAAGAACAAGTGTCGGAAATGGTATTGAAAACCACAAGTAACATTTTGGATAAGTTGCAAGATAGAGTGGTATCACCTGGTTGGTACCGACGCGAAGGTGCTGCATTATATGCAGGTGTCTCAGAATCGACTATAAGTGAGTGGGTAAAGAGGGGTTTGCCACAGCATCCGATGTCAACAGGTGTCATTCTGTACTCAAAGGATGATATTGATAATTTTATCAAATCGCATTTATGAAAGAAAGAAATTAAGGGGGAGTTAAAATGTCAAATATTGTTAGCTTAAATTCGGAACAAAAAAGAGGTTCACTATCAATTTCGGAAAGATTAGATATCTTAGAAGAGGAAAATGTACTTTTAAAGACAGATGTTGAAGAGTTGCGAGAGCGACTTGATATAGCGCAAGAGGCGTTGTATTTGTTTGAAAATGAGTTACATGGTGTCCAAGAGAAAAATGTATATTTGGAAGCTCAGTCAATGCTCACTAAATATGCATCCAAAGCAGAATTAAAGAGTCTTAGAGATGACCTGTATAGTGTCAAACGGATTGCACTGAGAGCGCAAGAAACGTTAGATAATTGGCTTGGTTTTGCAAGTAAAATAACGAAGAAAGGTGATCGATTAGATGGGAATAGCACTACTAGTCTTGATATTTTTGATTGCACTAATCGTTTGGTGTGCTTTGCGTGTTTCGAGTTGAGCGAACGAATGAGAAGAGGTGAGCGGTAATGGATGAAGTGGATTTTTACTTACAAGATTTAAAGAGTAAGTTCGATAAAGTCAATCCGTGTGATTATTACCTATCTTACAGTGGCGGTCGTGATAGTCACTTACTCTACTGGTTTATCAGAGAGTATTTAAAAGATGATCAAATCCAGGTCATTGCAGTGAATACTTACATGGAGCACCCAGAAATCCAAAAGCGCATGGAAAAATATGCTGATGTGATTCTGTACCCGAGTATGAGACCATTTAAGATCAAAGAATTATACGGATCGCCATGTTTTAGTAAAAACCAAGATATGTTCATTGACAGGTATCAAAGAGGGATCAGATCAAATAACACAATGAAATATGTTGCACGAAAAGAAAAAAGCAAATTCAACTTAAATGAACTTGCAAGTGAATTGACATTAAATGATGAGTTACACCGAGTGAGTAATAAATGTTGCTATTACTTGAAAAAAGAGCCGTTCAAGTGTTATGAGAAGAAAACTGGCAGAAAAGCTATCATGGGTGTACGCGGATCAGAAGGTGCGACCAGAAAAGCAAAATATAAGGGGTGCTTTACTAAAAAAGGTGTTTTCACCCCGATGTGGGATTTGAGCGACAAACTGCTAGATGAAATTTATAAGAAATATAGCATGGAAATACCGAGTATTTACGAGCATTTAAAACGTACAGGCTGCGCTGGTTGCCCGTACAGTGATAGAATTGGATCAGCAAAAATTGTGCGAATAGAAAAGGAACTTGAGCTATTACCGCCAAATAAACGTAAATTCGTCATGAATTACCATCGAGAATCTTACGAAGTGTTGGGAGTTAAAGCAAACAAAAATCCCTAACTTATTGGCATCAGTTAGGGATTGGGAGAAAAAAAACTAATTCAAAACTATAGCTGTAGTATACACGAAAAGAAGGGGAAAGTCAATAGAGGAAATGAAGATTTTATTACAATGTAGTGATGATTATAAATGGAGAGTAGAGGAGGTTGCGAAATGTCAAAGTTAGAGGAGAATTTAGCGAAAGCACAGGCTATGCATCGTTTTACTGGACCAATTGATAAAGTGATCAATAGTTTGCCTGCAGAAGTGAAATATCACCAAGCGAAAGAAACGTTAAGGCGCGCAGTAAATGAGATTTTGGATGCGGCTCTTAAGGGGGAGGCATCATGAGTATAATAGCGATAACACATGATTTAACGGAACTAATTATGCAAATCAATGCAGGTTCAAAGTATCGTGCATGTTTTGAACTAAATAATGAATGTATCAGTGTGACGGTGCGACTAGAGGCAAATGGAAATTTACTGCGAAACGAAATGATTGGTTTAGATGTTGCTACTTGGTTGAAAGACTTAGAAATTTTGAAAAGTGAGCTTAGGAGCTTTGTGGAGAGTGATGAAGGTGGAGAGTAGAATCGATTTTAATTTTATTGAAGAAAAACTGCTTGCAGTTTTGATGCATGACGTCGCAGAAGCTTTGAAATGAAACGGATATTAAATTATGTAGGTAGTAAGTGGAGTATGGCACAGTGGATCATAAGCCACATGCCACCTCATGAGGTCTACTTGGAACCATTCTTTGGTTCTGGTGCTGTTTATTTCAACAAAATCAAAACAACTAATGAAACGATTAATGATATTGATCAAAATGTAGTGAATC
>Ga0131853_10010147_pt1 | contig 17230 bp, 11 predicted proteins | sample TergutLab28metaG_FD_92764 | JGI IMG/M metagenome (GOLD analysis project Ga0131853, IMG submission 92764) | Labiotermes labralis P1 segment gut microbial communities from Petit-Saut dam, French Guiana - Lab288 P1 (version 2) (version 2) | ecosystem: Host-associated > Arthropoda: Insects >... | reverse complement strand
TTATTATTATTATCATCATCATCACTATCATTATTAATATCATCATTATTATCATTACTAACAACACAAAGCCCTCTCAAATTACTATTGTTACTATTATTATCATCATCATCATCACTATCATTCCTAACAACACAAAGCACTCTCAAATTATTATTATTGTTATTATTATCATTGTCATTACTAACAACACAAAGCCCTCTCAAATTATTATTGTTACTATCATCTTCATCATCATCACCAACAACACAAAGCCCTCTCAAGTTATTATCGTTATTATTATTATCATTACTAACAACACAAATCCCTCTCAAATCATAAGGTAACTACAGTGCAGTTTATGTATTTGTCTAACACAACTTTATATGATGGTAGCGGTATATCTGGTATTTATTACGTAAGGCACAACTACATGTTTCGGCGTTTGACAATGGCCATCTTCAGGTTGTACACGACATACTTAGTAAGCAGTTATACGATACTTAATATGGGCTGTTGACAGTGGGGAGTTAGGAGGTGAGGTGGGCACGAGATCTCGAATGTGTCATGGAGGTTGGGAGGTGTGGGTACATGGGGGGGGGGGCTGCTATTGTGTGTATATCTGAGTTAAAAATAGTTAGGTCTGTGGCATCATATTGTGTGTTGTGGAAATTATATGTACATATATATACTTATCCTATACATATACAATGTGCAATGCTATACAAGAATACGGATTTTGTAGTTACAGTTATGGGCTCATTAATCTACTCAAGTTGTTATTGTATTTTACTGTTATACTAAATCTTGTTAAACACCCTATAATTTATCTGTTCAATTCCACAAAGTGAAACTACTATAGGTCGGAGTACAGAGTGAAGTGGGTAATGGAAAATAAAGTTAAAGGATAATAATAGGGATAAACAGGCAAACCAAAAATACAATAAAGTAAAGTAAAGTAAAGTAAGGTGGCACTGAAGTGCTAGGCTTAATATTACTCTTCTGGTTTCGCTGAGTTGTGTGTGTACCGCTGTATGTTCTAAGTATAGGGTGTCAGATGGTTCACAGTCCATGTGTGAATTAGTGCTGAACTTCGAGGAGGGCAGTACGACCATCCTTTGAAGCACCGCTGTGTTAGTTTTTGGTCAGCTGGTTATTCGGAGCGTGTTAGCATAAGTCATTTATAGCAAGGTTCTACCTGTGGAGAATATAGGGTAGTCTTTTTAGAGGTTGTGTCTAAATTCTCGTTAATATATATGCACTTGCATAAAGTGACTGATTAAAGGCGGTATACTCACAGTTTTGGGAGTTGGGAGTGTTCGTTGTACTGTGTAGTGTGTGCTATAATGGCGTTCGCTGAGTCGTCTCCCCGGAGTATAAAGGCTGGGTGTGTAAATGAACACTATCCTTTGATGGTGATGTCACTTAATCCTCTTGTGCGAGCGTTGTATGTGTGTAACTGAATTATCACTGATTGTAGTCAAGTTATGTGATTATGAACCAGTGCCGAGTGTTTTCAAGCCCAGTGTTGGTTGTGAGCTGCCTGTGGTTCCTGGGATGGAAGTCGGTCTGCTGTTATGTTTCATGTAAATGGCCTTGTCCTTTCTATTAGGGTAATTACGAATGTCTACAGTCGGGTATGGGGGTTGGGGTGTTGGGCAGTTGCTGGGTCGGTCGGTCCTTTATGAGGGTGTCGAAGATGGCGTTAGAGAGAATTGTCTGAGGGTCATAGAGACAGCTGTTTTTAGCAAACTCGGTGTGGATATGGAATTTCTCTATTGTGTTGAGTTGTGCTCCTTTTTGTGGCAACGTACTATTTTCATCATCTTGTTCATGGGGCCATACGAATGGGTTTCTTCTATCAGGTGTTTTGCAAAATTGGAGGTATTTCCGTTGTTGCGCCATGCTGTCTTGTGTTCTTTGTAGCGGGTAAAGAATTGTCTATCCGTTTGTCCGACATACGTTTTGTGGCAGTCAAGGCAAGTTAGTTTGTATACACCCGATAGGGAGTATTTGTCGTGGGCGTAGTTTTTGTGTGTAAGTAGGTTGGCTAATGTGTAGGATGGTACGGAATGTGATCTTGAGGTCCGTTCGTTTGAAAATGTGAAGTTCCCTTACCGATATATGTGAAGTTGGCCCATTTTTGTGTGGTGTGGGTAGTTATTTGTTTATCTGGGTTGGGGGTTTGTGTGGTTTTATCGGAAAGGAGTTGTTGTGAAGGATGTTACGTATTATGTTTAGTTTTTTAGTTCAAATTATTATTATTATTATTATTATTATTATTATTATTATCACTATTATCATTACCAACAAAACAAATCCCTCTCAAATTATTATTATTGTTATTATTATCATTACTAACAACACAAAGCCCTCTCATTATTATTATTATTATTATTATTAACAGTACAAAGCCCTCTCAAATTTAAAATACACCACGTTAAGTTGACAAAAAGTGTCTTGCCCCGGCCGTAGCCCGTCAGTATACCGACTGCCAATAATCGAAACATGAACACGACTATCTGCAGGTCAATCACACCCTAACAACAAAAACAACAAAACGCGGTTCGTGCCGCACAGAAAACACTGTCTTCCTTACAAAGACCAACCGGTCAATGCGGCCAGAGGCCAGCGGGCGCTGTGTATTGTTGGGATCATATGCAATGCACTGCATGGCCACAATGCCGATCGTATGAACGCTAATGCGGATAGTTAAGTACACTTACCACTGTCTAAAGACTTTAAAGTGGAATACTGACAACACTTACACAATGCATGGCTTCAAAGTTTATATTTTTCCCAATTATAGCACTAGAATGGCACACACGAGATGATGAGTTTCTCGTGGCTGTCAGCGGTAAGGTGTTGACACCGTGAAGTTTTGTGTAAGTACGTCTGGTCAACAAACCAACATACGGCACGTTATCCCTACCTTAGCTCCAATCTTAAGCCAGCTTAACCCGCATTTATAAAAAAATAACAAGAGGTAACAATGCATTTTACGTCTCCTCGTGCGTGCTACATGGCCTGCGCAGGTAATATTAGGTTCATTACTTCATGTGACTAATATCGTTTGCCAATTCCCGCCGCTATGCCAAGGTCATCGTGTGCTGGCCCATACACGACTACGGCTCATAAGCAAACCGAGTCGACAGGAAGTTAAAAAAATCTGTTAATATATCCCTGTACGCCTATTTCAGGAATAAAAAAGATATAAAATTATTCCTTATGTAATGTTCTGCGTGTCACTTTATTGATTTATGTATTACTTAACGGCTTTAATGCTGAACCAGCAGACTACGACCTTCAGTTTCCGTTCTGTTAGGCTCCTAATGAAGGCCTGTGCAAGTCAACAACAGCACAATGCAACATCGGACACCCAGTTGCCAGACTTCCAAAAGCCACAGTAAATTTATCAAAATGTCACATCATGCCCGCACTCCCCTACTTGGCCCCACTGGTCTCCTCGTCACAACGCAAGAATGCCATAGAACTGGTTGCTGTTGCTGCCGTTGCTACAGCAACAAAACGTGCAAGAAACAACCGGCAGGCAGGTTCTTCTAAAAATAAACTGACAATTATTATTATCCTGTTCCATGGGTGTATCCTACCTGCTCCCTTCCCCTTCATTCCACCAAACCGGTAAACGAGGTGACTGGTCGCCAGGCAGCACCTCGCAACCTTTCCCGCGGTAGCAGGAGTTCGTCTCCAGGCGCGGTCTTTCACTATCGTCCAGCAGACATCTTGTGTTTGCAATGCTAGGTCTGGGACATGACGGAATGCAGTGTGGCAGACAATGAACGACGTTTCGAAGGAACCTGCAGCACACTTCTGGCAGAATACACGTCGTCACTCCTGACGTCATAAATCTTCGCTCCCCAAACCTCAAATCTCACATTTTCTTTCGCTTGATTATGTGAAAATAAGTTGTGTATGATAAAGGTAAACTTAAACCACATCATCAAGACATGGGGAAATGGTTGTAATGGTCCGTTAACCTCAGCGCTACGCGGAGGGGAAGTTTCTAGTTCGCGCAGGCAATACAGCGATGAGATGGCAGTGGGGCAAATAAAGGATTGGCGCGAGGATGTGAAAGGAACTAGTCATGCCCTTATTTTGGATACATATACTATTCTGGCATAGCGCCTGGAGGGAAAGACGGTCTCCGGGAGGAGCTCCGAATCGGGCATCTCCCGTATATACAGCAGGAGCGCTCCATCTGGAACGCGTTTTTCTGTACTCCTAGTTTTGCTAGCAAAAAGAATGCGGCCAAACATGAGATGCTCTTAGTCTGCGACAGAGCCCTATACATTTCAACCTGTTGAAGTCCGGTGAATGAGGTGACCACGCAACAGAACCGCACGGTTTAAACAAAATTCGTGGTCTATCGAGTAACATCGACCTTGCTCGCAAAACAAACATATTATTACGTTGTCTGAAGCTTAAAATTCAGGCGAATATATAAAAATTCGGTTCCTACCGCACAGTGAACACCCTGCGTCTTGTTACGACGCCATGCCGACCGAAGAGACGTAACCGAAGTTTCGGAACAGACTGCTGCCGTGTTGGATGACGATCTGGTACCGAATGCATCATGTCCCACAAGCTGGTGTTACCAAATAAGGTACCGAACACCTCTCGTTTCAAACTACAGCCATAGTCAAACACAGCTAATTTACTGCAAGAACAAGTACTCTCGGTTTCCACAAAGCTACAAGTATCGGCTCTTACTGGTTCACTATGAGTCTAAGTCACATAAAAATGGGCAAAGGCGATTTTCCACAACTACGGCTATATTTTCCAATCTTTCTAAATCCTGTGGCGCCAGAGAGTCTGGTACAGACACCAAACTTTCGGAAAACGTACTGCCACCAGAACAGCAGCACTTCTGGCTACACCAACATCTGCGGGCCCTACAGTCCTAACACAGCACCGCTGCTCTAACCTCAGACCCACTACTTCCATCTTCCCAACGCATTCGGCATCACTTGCTACTACTTCCACACCCCCATTACGGCGCAGTGCATGTACTGTGCTGGGTTCACACACACCAGGCTGCATTGTCCAAATCAATTCATACTCTCTGGTCTTCTCCATTGCAGAACGGTGTAATGACGACACAGGTCGGTACCGACGTTTCCAGCTTCGCTGTGGAAGTGAACAAGACGGACTCTGAACGCTCCTCCAGAGTAGTCAATCATCACGACCCAACAGAATTCTGACTGCCATGAAAAACTCAAATCTCATTTTCCAACCAAGACTCCTCTGAGAGTTGTCTAAAGCACCTGCCTTAGCACCATTCACAAGCCACACTGCTGCAAATGCCGGCGCAGTACTGCACCAGTCTTAATGTCGCCATCTTCAACGATGTGCCATCACAGTGCACTAGTGCAAAGCTCCAGAAAATTCATGTCAAGTGCATCCAGTTTAAACTGGAACCCAACAACAGACTCTACACCCGCACTGCATGACGAAAGGTGCACGTCATTACTGCACTACCGCACAGTGGCCAAAGGTGCCACCTGTGTTCCAGTGCTCAGTCCTGCTGTCCCACGCCACAAAATTTTTCTGCATAACAAAATGCACATTTTGGTACTCGATCAATTCATTACATGAACCGGAATGTTCACCTCAAGCATCCTACACAAAGGACATGCACTGTCACAGGGTGCGTCCAAAAAGACCTCCTGCCACACACACCCACACAACTACGTATCTAGTTCTGTTCATTCGCCACATGTTTTGACAAATGGGGCTTGCCATCTCTAGGCGAAATAAATTACATATCTACAACATGAAGCAAATGGTAATATAACCCTGCAGATTGCTGGGTGTCAATCAGTAACTCGCACGTTTTCGTTTCTTGCCCGCTGGACATGCGCACTGGACTGTCACCAAGGCACCGAAGTTCTGTGGCCAGCATGGCGCTGATCCGGGCGAAAGCCCAGCCCATCATATTCTACGCCAAATGAAGTCCTCGCAGTGAAAAATCAATTCGCCAACAATTTACTAAATTTTCGGCTTTGCAGGATGTATGTTACAGCACACTTCATCAGTTGAGTGCAGTTAATTCATAAAGGTATTCGGTGTAGAGGGTCTTATAGAGACTTTCATTTCTCCCAATTCACACATTAGAACTGTGGATAAGATTACACACTTCCAGAACTCAAATGAGACAGGAAATCAACAACAGTGATCATTCAAAAAGAGTCACGCATGCAAATCTCATTAACGGAGATTGATGACAAACTTCTGCGGTAAGAACTTTTGACAGACTTCACGTTACATTAGTGGCCAAGACCACAACTTGGCACAACACATGGTATGCTGGGACTACTCCAAGATGGATGCCATCAGGCGTACTATAGGCGTACTATGCTGAGCACAGTGTTACTGTCACTGGCTGGGACAGTGGAGTGCAGTGTGCATCCAGAAATCAATTGATCTGCTGAATGCTCCACAACAAACCCCACGACTGTATGGATGTCACAAAATAAACAAGATATTCAGCTTTACACGACAAGAGTCCTATTTCACTGGTCCTGCATAGAACTGTAAATATTCCGTTTCCTATTTTCCACAACACACCACATTCTTTCCAGTAGGCACTGCAACCACGGCCGTTTCAATAACATGCAAGTACTACAGCAAAGTTTTTGGATGCAATTCAAATCCTCAAAACCCAACGTTTTTAAATGACATCAGTAAACTTCTTAATTTCAAAGCTTTTCCTTCTTTAAACTTTAGCCTCTAGTCTATATATTGTATAATGATACTGATACAGAACACAATTCCCATCGCCAACAAAACAGTCCAGCATAAGACATAAATGTGTAGAAGGAACTCTACCAGCATCTTTATAAAGATTGATGTGCCAAACAGAGCAAAAGATAACAGGAGGGGGGCTTAGCATAATCTAGGTTCGTTCTGTGTGCACTACAACGCTGCATAGGGGTTTAGCATGACACTTTTTACTCCAGTATATTTGTAAGGATTTGTAGTTGTGCACTTTGATTTTATTTGATTTTCTGGGTGTTTTTCAAAAAAAAAAGCAAAAAGTGGTAACTGTTTGGAACAGCTAAAAATGAAGTTTATTTAATTGGCTTTATAAGCTGGATTCTTAACTGAACGTTTTAACTATTTTTCAAACACATTCTTTACAACAAACAATATCAGGGGTGTACAAATCTTGAGCACCTGGTTGCCCAGCTGACTACACTGCATATAGTGGCACCCAATATTTGCAGCATAATTATGACAGTCTGTCACTTTGCATACGAAAAAGTGAACCAGTAACCATGATTAAGCAAAGTACCAGGCAGCACTCAAGTTCATAGGTCACTTCCAAACTGTGGGTCCTCTGTAAGAAACCTGCCTCACATCATCTTTCTGATGCTCCTAGATTTTTGGAAAATTTGTGGACCACTGTACAACATAAACTTCAGACTTAAAGCAAGAAATGGCAATGTGTGTCTGAAAATGACTATGTACAATCAAAATATGTAGTAAGCAACATATTCACAATTTCATGTACCCCTGTGCCAATCAAAGTCTTTCACATTACATACAACTACATACCAATCATATCCAAAGCACCTGAACCATCATCAACACCACAGTAAGAACTTCTAATCTCTCATGGTACATTCCCTTTATACAAACCCTCAAATGGGGGATCAACAGGTCACTGCAAGTCTATCACTTACTTATAATTACACTTCACACACATGCAAAACTAATAATACGATAAAAGTTCACTACAGTTGGCCTGACACACTGAACTTATTTAGGTCTATCATGACAGCTGCCTCTAACCAAACTCAATTTACTTCATTTCCAATATCCCCGACATGCCACATTCTCATACTTCACAATGATCACATTTAACTAATTCCTAGGAGCCGGGTCCTTCCTGAGAAGCCATCTACACAAAGTCAGGCAGAAGAACCAGTTGCTCCTACTGCCAAATCACAATAAAATAGGGCACACAGGTTCAGGTCCAGGAAGTAATATCTAGAAAACATACTGTATAAACTAGGAAAAGGTATGTAGTCAAACACAGCTTAATCACTGAGGTGTATTTAATGACTATGTGATGGAAACAACTACATGTTTCGGCCTGTAATGGCCATCATCAGGTTGTCTAGGGAACTTAAGGGCTAGCTATTTGCAAGCGTGCGCGCATGCATATAGCTAGCCCTTAAGTTCCCTAGACAACCTGATGATGGCCATTACAGGCCGAAACATGTAGTTGTTTCCATTACATAGTCATTAAATACACCTCAGTGATTAAGTTGTGTTTGACTACATACCTTTTCCTAGTTTCACACACACAACGGGGATGACACACTTCCTAGATACTGTATAAACAATTAGCACAATCCATCATGAATACTGCTGCTCGCTAACTGCTTCACAACTGGAAAGCTAACAGTCACTTAGCTTGTCAAGAAATCCCCATTTTTTATGCAGCTTAGCAATAATTAGTGTGTTCACAAAAACTTGGTTCTCCAATCTGTGCAAGATGAATCCAGTTACTGCTGCACACCAATGCACATCTCTGAAGGTATTTAATTTCAATAGCCAAATTTATTTTGTGCCTTGTAAAGCAGTTTTCTCACATACTCCCTTCAGCTGTGTTCACTTAACATTAATCAACAGTCACAAAAACACTTCCAGAAACTAATTACCATATTCCTGTACTTCAAAACATCCAACATTTTCCCCCTTCTTGTCACCACATCTATCCAGCTATTGTATTTTTGAGACTGCATTTTTATGCACGTCTCCAACCATCTCAAATTCAATTATGCAAGAAATTCTGTACTGCCAAACTTTGTACTACATGCCCATACCCATACACTAGGCAATAACCATGCTAAACTGAAGAAAATCACTGATACTAACACCTACTATAAATTCTGACAACTCCAACAGCCCAGCAAGCACAGACAACAAATAGAGCAATGTCAAAATTGATGAACCCAGCAATTTTCTAAGCGACAGCAACTGCAACCAAAAGTACTGTTTCCTTCCACAATTAAATTAATAATGCATGGCTCCACTTCAAGAAAACTATACGTAAAACGGTAACAAATCCAGATGCTACAGATGTCACTATGCTACATGTTCAAGAAATGTTTACATACATTAAAACGGGAGTATAATACGAATAAACGAAAATTCGGGAACGGCTATATACAAAAAGTTGAAATATGACCCTTTTATAGCTGCCTTCATAATAAATCCTGCCTAACAAAATCAGAACGCGTAATTCGAAAACACACGACACATTATGAAACCACAAAAGATAAAATTTTACAGACAGAAAGCGCCCAAAACCAGAATAAGGGAACAACTAAAAGCCCTGGAAAGAAAGCGATATATCGATTCTAAGTTCATTATCCCAAACCTAGCTACCTCGTTCCCTCAGCGTGAAAATAACCTATTATTATTTATAACAGCACCCACCTCTTCTCTTCTTTTAAGCCATCTGCCACAAGGACTTTCTTCTAAAATTTCGCTCTCGTCTTCGGAATCTTCGCCACTTTCTCGTGGTGACTTATGCTCCGGGTCGTTACTTGAGCGACTTTCAGACATTCCGGAAAATTAGTTAAAAGGTACAATTTACGTCTTGAAAACAGACGTTACACTGTTTATAAATACAGACACATCTTGCCAAACACTTCACACCACAATTCACAGCCATGGATCATTATTCACTAACACTAAACACACTTCTCGTAAATGATGATACAATGCCTAGCTATGTTTGTGATCCTCATTGGCCCAACGGGATAACACCGTCACTTGTTAGCCGGAATCGTTCGAACTTCGGTTTTCCTTTCTGTGTAAACGATCACGTGACGCTCTCCTCAAAAAGATTTTCCTTCATTATTCAATAAATGTATTCATACTTTCTACCCTGCGACACTAGGTGTACAGCTACAAAATATAATACGAATAGTTTTGTACCATTTCAACACTTCACCCAAGGTTGTGGTTCCACTGCCACGAACTTAATTCGCATTCACGAATGACACAACTCACTTCTTGCAACTGAACATTGCCCCGTATTGCCAACTTTGGTTTCGTCGAGACTCGGGTATATCTGTGCGGAATGCTGCTGCCCCCTGGTATTATTCTCCTATTAGTACTCTGTCCGTTCACATGTGGCGCTACTGTACAGCCGACTCTCTGCATTGTCGGCAACATTCCTGTTAGTTGTGTCGGTTCGACGAACGTGACGAGATTACGCCATGCAGTGTAATAAAAAATTACGAGCATTGTTTCAAACTTCAAATTGGCGGCGGTGCTGGTTCCCCACCCAACATTTACTTCGTCAAGAAGTGACACAATAGGGGAATTACTACCAAACCATACGGTGTTACACCTCAAACGAGCGTATTCTTAATGTAGTCGAATTCTTAGAAAGTCGCAACCGCCCAACCATTCAGTAAATTCAGTTAATCAAGTGCACACCACTGAACCCAACTGAGGCAGTTCGGTGTAATCTTCACTAAATAGACAATTTACTTTACTTTGTACATGACTTTCTGCATACTAACAAGTCTAATGTTACCATGTAACTATTTGGACGTAAATAAATACGTTATCTTCCAAATACCTGTCAATATTACCCTTCCATTTACACTCACATCTCTCAGGTGGTTTTGTCAAATGTAGGAAGTCAACTTCTCAAGCACTTTCATCCCCTTCAGAATCTACTTAACCTGCCCATTTCATACTCTTATCACACCAATTGTAATAACAGATTATACATCGTTAAATTCTCGATGCATCTTTTTCCGCCTTCCTGACACTTCCTACAATTTAAGCTCAAATATTCCTCTCAACACTCTTTTTTTAAACTTAATATCGGACACCTGGCTTCACGCCCACACAAAACCGACGGTACAATTATAGTTCTGTGGATTGAACTTTAGGTTCTCATATATGATTAAAAAAAACAATTCCAAACTGAATGATTTATTTCGCAGAATATTCAAAGATGGGCTCTTGAGTCCATCTAAGTAGAAGCAGAGAAGACGAAATGCAACATCTGGATACCATTTCACAGCATGCCATTATTTGGCACTCAAAAACTGATCACCAAATTAAGCACCACAGATCAGTAAAATTACACAATTGCACTTTCTTCAATTATTTCAGAACTCACTCAAGCATTCTCAATAAACTGGTAAAAGAATATGTGATTGAATTTCAGAAATGCTACAGCAACCAAGTACGAAACATTGAAAAAAGACACACGAAGTTTCATATGGACAACAATGGCACTGTTGTGAGCACCACAGATCTTAAAATCAGTGTTATCCACCTTTTGTGAATAACAAATATATATAACGGAGAAAGAAAAAAGATAATTTTCTTTCTGAGTCATGAAGCAATCAGGCCATCACACATGAACAAGAAAATCATTTTTGTAAATGAATAAGAGATTAGATCACAACATTGCTGGGTTCTTTACATTTGAAAAACTGGATGGAACTAAGCATATTTAACGGACACCACAGTACTAACTATGGATATATTCTGACCAGGCGATCAAATGGTGTAACACATTTGTTACCATCCTTAGTTCATTCCAAAGCACACTTTTCATTATGACAAAACTATGTTCTTACTCCTGCAGTCATGCATTCCAAGATAAACCATCATCTAGTCCAGTTGCATTCAAGCAAACCCGTCGGCCACAATGGTACTGCCCTTCTTGTAACAACAACCGGACGGAAGTAGCTGTACCAGTATTATGACCTGCACTGGAGGCAGTTTTTAGTACTCCTGATGATGGGTGCTGTGACACCCGAAACATGTAGAGTGACTCTGCAGTAAATAAATATCTGCATACTGTTGCATCTGGTTGGATTTTTATTAACATTGAACAGCTGTTAATTTCAGCTTCAATATACAAACTTTGTTAACAGTTTTCCATTCTAGTTTGACATCATGAGGTTCTCATGTTAGTGAGATTATTTATGGTCATAACAGTTAAGACACGTACTACCTTCCATGGCCTCATAACTCGGACATTCACAAAATAAATATTACTGTATTAGTCAACATCTTACATTATCTGCAAATTAACAAAAATATGGGCAAAATATAAGCCCATGGTGAAGGTTCTGGTCTGCCTAGCAATACACAGCCAGACTACCAAAACAGTAGGGGGGGGGGGCAAGTATGTTCTTCCTCTTCCATTCAGCAGAAGTTGTAACGTTGTGAACGAATATACCACCAAATGCACACATGGGAGTTCCGTGCATGAAAAGAATGATCACTACATATGAAGGCACCACATCGTATGCAAGTGGGAACCAACTGCATATGAAGGCACCATATCAAATAGAACAGTGGGAACGAACTGCATATGAAGGCACCACATCGTATGCAGCAGTGGGAACCAACTGCATATGTAGGCACCTCATCATATGCAACAGTGGGAACCACTCACACAACAACAGTGTCACATCCCAAAATACTCAACTACAAAATTGCAAGAAATTCTAAATCATGCATTCAGTGTACATTTTTTACTGCATGCTCAGTCATTTGTTGATGTCATCACAGTTAGTGATGCACTCACCTGCATACACTGTGCACAGGATAATGCAACTTTATGCCTACCAGGCTAGCAATGAAGAATGTTTTAAACTCACAGCTCACACAGATAATTCAAACTCACCATTCACACATAACTGTGCCATACAGAGATGTTGCAAATGAGGACTCTGATCTTGTGGGGTGTTACACTGTGTAGTGGGGTTAGTGTATCGCACTACTGCTAGGGATTACAGTGTCTTCAGACATCAGGAGCTCTCAGCCCCACCATCCACCAGTATCTTCAGATGTCAGGAGCTGTCAGCCCCACTACCCACAAGTATCTTCAGACGTCAGAGATGTCAGCCCCAACATCCACCAGTATCTTCAGACGTCAGGAGCTCTCAGCCCCACTACCCACCAGTATCTTCAAATGTCAGGAGCTGTCAGCCCCACTACCCACAAGTAACTTCAGACGTCAGAGATGTCAGCCCCACTAACCACAATTATCTTCAGATGTCAGAGATGTCAGCCCCAACAGCAACAAGTATCTTCAGACATCAGAGCTGTCAGCCCCATTACCCACAAGTACCTTCAGACGTCAGAGATGTCAGCCCCACTACCCATTAGTATCATCCCAGGTGACAGAATTTTTAGGGTTTTTTTTGTTATGTGAATTGTGTTAGAAACCTAAAATCTCCCACATCACAAACGTTTGTACCGCCAAGTTATGCAGTTGCATTTCCTTGACATGTCAGTTCTGCTTCTTTGATTAGTTTCTGAACTGCTCCTTTTTACACTTAAGATCCATACTTGAACATTCATGACACGATGGCTGTGTTGTGTCATTTACCTTTCTTACCAATGTACTAGTTTCATTAATGGTCTTAATGATGTCACTTTTCTGTTATGTTCACTCATGGAGCACTTTCATGCATTTACAGAACCTCTAGCAGTCAGAACAGCTCTGCATAGAGACCATCATGTGCAAGATTACAGGGTTGTGAGTTAGAGCACTGATAAATGTTTTCACTTCGCCACTACTTCTAGGCTGGCTCGGACACCTACCCAGTCCTCCACCTAATTGGCACAGACAGCTGCCTGTCTTACACTAAAGCAGCCACAATGTGAAGCTGAATGTTCACCTCCATCCAAGGCCCAGGTTAAGAAAGCATGGAGTTGTACCTCCCAACACCAATTATTCTACAGAGTATGATATTTTGCTAAGCACCTTAACATGATAAGAATGTGAAGAAATTGTTTCATTTTCCAAATATAAGACAGGATATTTTTCCAAAGTTATCATGCAAAAAATGAGAAGTCAACTTACAACCACGCACAAAATTAAACATGTGCTGTACAGGTATGTGAGTGACAGAGGAAGCCTGTGTATGGCCTGCATGCTGCATGGCCAATGGCAAAATATGGGAATTACACACATAATATACTACTGCTAATCATCAATATAATTTTGAGTATCATCATCATCATCACCCATCAACAATTATACATCAAATCTAAGGGCTGCAATCAGAGGCCAGGTTCACAACATTACTAAAACGCACTAACAGTAATCACATCCCCTCCGAACATTTCTACTCTCTAGTAACTCCATTCCCCCTCTTCACAGATGTTTCCTCACTGTCCCTGTGTGCAATCTGCCTGATTTGACACACTCCATCATAATGCAGTGTCACAAACTGTGTGACGCAATACACCCTGCTGTTCTTTCTGCATGTAGGGACAATCTGCACTAAATATCACTATCCATGTAACATGCAGCTCCCGTCACTCCATACTTTTCAGCTACAATCTTTCACCACTGTCAGCAATAAATATATCAGTTACTACAACCAACACAATCTAATCTGGCAATTATGTATCAATACAAATCCAAACATTTTTAAATCAGTAAACCCTGTCCCTGTCCTGTCCACAAAGGCACATGGGGCGAACAGCTGTACAGGTACACTCATCCTGAACTGTGGTGCCAGATGGAGGTGAGTGGTCAACATTATGCTCTGGCCACTTTACTCCAACAAAAAGACCCCAGCAGCCATTGAACAGAAGGCTGGGTGGGCCCCAGAGCTGGTCTAGACAATTTGAGGAAGAGAAAAATCTCATGTGTATGACGGGAACCGAATGACATACCACCCAAATCAGTAGAGACGTTAAATGTTTAAAACATTAAACAAATACTACATTCTGCCTCCTTCAAATGCTGCAAAGACAGCCAATCAGAGTGATGTTACTACAGAAGTGTAATGATAAATCTGTGCATGCCTTTCAATGGTCACACCAACAAGTAACCAAGATGTTGATTTCATTTCAGTGGAAACAACACTCTACTTGGCAAAAGCTACATGTATAACAATGATAAACAGAAGATGCCACCAAATGAAGTACCTGTGTTATGCATGACAATCCATTTAAAACCATACTGCAACACAAAACATTGTATTTCATATCTTAACACACAATCAAAGCACAGTCCAGAGAAATGGCACACACACTCAGAACAAAAGCTGACATTCCAGCACATTTTGTGAACATTCTTTATGTTTTATGTTCAATGATAAATACAATAAGACTTTCCATTTGAGTAGTTTAGATGGATCATTCTGTATTTCTGAATGATTGGTGCAAAAACTAATCACATCAGCATAAATACTTATGATACAATGTGCACTGCAACAATACTTATAATGTGTACCGCAACAATATGACACAAATTTAATTTGTTCAATATTAAGTCAGAATTATGTGCCAGCACATGAAAATCATGTTAACAGCAATGTGACTAAAGGAAAGACAAAATTACTGAACAGAACAATAAACATTCTTGTCCCTCCACACACATATATAGAGAATTAAATACACATTTCTCATATTCAGAAACAACAGTAATAAGAAAGTAACAATATATGTCATAACCATCAGAGACATTTCATAATTTCTTCTTCAGCATCCACAGTGAACAACAGTGGATCTGTGATGTTCTAACATAACAAGTGTCTTTCTTAGAAAAATATACATATGTACTACATATATGTACTCACTTTGTGATCACTTTGTTAGTCAATAACAATACTCCATTTGCTGCTAAATATGAAATAAGGATACATTTCTTTGTGTAAAATGTGATTTGATTTGCTTTGTACATTTAAATGTGATTGTCAGTAGCAATTGACTTAAGTAAATGAGCCTGTTCTTACTTAGACTCCATTTGTCACTAACCCTTTCCATGCTACAGATGTACACTGAGATTTGACTTCTTAGTTGGAGTTGCAGATAAACACACAACCTGACAAGTCAGGTTAGATTACACACACACATGCATACACACACACACAATCACACACACATACACACACCCACAACTACCTCATAGAGGAAATCAGGAAGTTGGTAATCAAGCTCGAGAAACGCAACTGGACAATAACACTCAGCTGGATAAAAGCCCATGTAGCAATCTACGGGAACGAGCTAGCAGATAAGTTAGCCAAGGAAGCCACCAGAAAAGACAGCATATCCTTCAACACAATCCCCGAAAATGAAGTAGTACAACAACTGAGGGACCAGAGCATCGCCAAGTGGCAAAACCAATGGGACCACATCACAAAAGGACAAGCAACGAAACAAATTTTCCCAGTAATCAAGGATAGACCGACCAACAAAATTAAATTAACACCAAACTTCACCACAACAGTCACAGCACACGGCAAAACTAAGGCATACTTACACCGCTTTAAAATAATAGAGTCTCCAGAATGTCCATGCAACAATGGGAATCAAACAGTGGAACACTTACTATACGAATGTACGAAACTACAAAGGGAGGGAGAGAAACTCATACGCAACATTTCAAATCAAGACAAGTGGCCAGTGAACAAAAGTGATTTAGTGAACAAACACATTAAACATTTCACGCAGTTCATAAATTCAATAGACTTTGAGAGACTATGATCTCACTAAACACCTTAACAACCGTAAGAACGATATAATATTAACAAAACTGATCATATACTTGCAGTAGATAGGGACATGCACCACAACGGAGTGAAACTCTAATATGAACAGCCAAACCTATATATGTCACATTAACTGTTTATCGTATTAACTTCCAATTCCTATGTAAATGACCAAGCCAAGTGTGTAGTATTACCGATGCATGGTAATGGAGCAGGCTGTTAATATATATAAAAAAAAAAAATACACACACACAATCGCACACACACACACACACACACACAAATATATATATATTTACATTAAAATACCAACTAATTGCACATTATTTTAATAACGTGCAATTAGTTGGCATAACTAAACAGGACAGGCAACGATCAGACCAGCCAAACATAACATAACCTATACATCCACACGCATGCCGCCACCATACCAATAATATCAACAAAACCAGAAACTTTCAATAACTTCATAAAGAGGAACATTTACTCCCCGATGATGATCCTTTAGGATTGAAACATGTAGGAGTGATATAAATTTTAATGGATTAGACCTACACATTTTAGCGTGTGCGTTTATAAAGTGAACTAAAATATGTTTAAATTGTTTAAAAAATAACCAACACGATGTCACTTGTGGACTATCCTTTATTTTCATGGGTAGTCGTCATTCCTTCTCTACATGTTTCGAGCTTTCGGGAAGCTCATCATCAGGAGATCATTTT
>Ga0131853_10010145_pt1 | contig 17232 bp, 11 predicted proteins | sample TergutLab28metaG_FD_92764 | JGI IMG/M metagenome (GOLD analysis project Ga0131853, IMG submission 92764) | Labiotermes labralis P1 segment gut microbial communities from Petit-Saut dam, French Guiana - Lab288 P1 (version 2) (version 2) | ecosystem: Host-associated > Arthropoda: Insects >... | reverse complement strand
TTCTCTTTCTGGTTGTGTTTGTGTATTTTTTTGGGTCGTCTCGGGGGGGGGGGGGGGGGGGGTTTTACCCCCCCCCCCCCCCCACCGTTACGCCACTGCCATAAAGGACTCCAAAAGTTCAGCGAGCAATCTAAATATGCGTAGTGCAGATACACAGATAAACATTTATCTTAATGTATGCCATCCCCGTAGCGCTTGTAGAACATGCAATAATGACACTGTCCGTTGATGCAACTTTTATTATAGAAAATCCAATAGTAGCTACATGTTGCAGCTCCATACAACAGCCATCATCAGGCCGTACGTATCAGAAAATGTAAAAAGAAAATTATACAGCTGTAGCCACACATATGATTATAAAATCTACAGCCGAAATCTCGCCGTTACATCACGTGTATGTGAACGTCACATCCGGAAAACACTCTTACAATATGTAAAAGTAATGTTAAAGGCCATTATTGATTAAATATGTTTTAAAAATTTCGATGAAAATTAAAAGCCTCAATAAGTTTACGTTAAATGCTGATGATTGGTAGATCGTATGTGGGTGGTTAAAACATAGAAGTGGTAAGCCCTTCATCTATCGAGTATTTAATAGCCTTAGCTTGTAACAGGAATATCCGTATTGAAGACAGTATATAAGATATTTTCTAGGGAGATATAAAATGTGTGGCAAGGGTAGATTACATCTATCAACATACTTACATTAGTGTATCATCCCACATAAATCTGTTATGTACAATATAATGTAATAATGGTAGAGGTCACATCCTTACTATTGTGAAAATATGTTCCTCAGCTTGTCTTGCGACTTCCACAAACTGAAAATGGAGATACAAACAACGGTCACATTAATTACTAGTGTATGCTGCGGAATATCTCAGAAAAAGCATAAATATCACTTGACGATTTGGTGATGCAGGGCAGGTTTTGGCTCTGCATGGTCCGGTTCGGCACTTCATACCGGTATTTCAGACGACCTCTTATACCTAAGCGCCAAATTTAAGGGAGAAAACTCATCTTGCATTTGAGTAAATAGGTATACGTTTATTATTATATACATGTTTGAATTTGTATCAAAATCACTATTTCATTACTAGACCTAATTTTACATTTTGTTGGGGAGTCCATCTAGCTCCTGTTCAATGGGTACTCCAGATTTTCTTTCCTGAGGGTCAGGCAGCTGTGGTTTGAAGCTGGTCACTCTCCCACATCTAATTCCACTCACATTATTTCACTTCATTATTCATCAGCCAGCCATTTGATGCTGTGTATGTAGGCTGTACTATTAATTGAATTGTCAAGAAATGTGAGAATGGTATTTGTAACAAATTTAACTTACTTGTGTGGAAACTGGGTCAATAAATTAGCTTAGGTATTAATTTATTGTTTTTGCTCTCCCCATGTTGACAAATCAGCATGAATGGGAAAGTATGCATTGTTAAAATTTCTTTTAAATGCTATTTATTTTATGATAAAGAAAATAGATCAAAAGGCAGAGATTTCTGTAATGTAATGTATGTGTGTTACATGTAGTCTTCAATTGTATTTAATAGGTCTATATTCCAGCGTCTTGAAACAAATTATTTCAGATGGTATTTAGCGAAATTATTGACAATTCTACCTTCACTGTTCATGAGAACTGACTGATCTTGAAGAATTGAATGCGACATGAATCGTGTGTCAGCGTGATTCAGTGTTTCAGAACATCCATGAAGCAGTGGAACACAGTTTTTCGGAGAGGACGACTGTTGCCTGAGTTTAGTGATTTGTGCTTGAAACGCTGGTAGCTGCAACATTTCACATGATTGTCATATTCAATTCAAGCCATGTGGTACCAACATGAGTTCTTCTTTTGTACTCTGTTAATTACTGGATCAGTCATTTCCTCTTTTGATTCCTAAGGGAGGTTGATATAAGTCTCGCATTGTGTGAAATGAACACCTGATGATTGTATGTAGAGGAAGGTATATATCAGGTTACTGGAATTAGTTTATTCTCTCCATCTTCCTATCCTACTTCATTTCATTTATTATACATCCATATTGTTAAATGTGTAAAATTTGACTTGTGTAACTATATACAGTAGAACTCCACTGATCCAGATTAATTGGGATGGCAAGCCATCCGGATATGCAGAAAAGCCAGATAACTGAATTTTTCTTTGAAAATAGTCTACAATGGCAGTTTGAAGTTTGGCTGTTACTATTTACAGTATGTGCCTGCGTCTAGATGTTCCGACCATGTCTGATTTCAAGTTTTACAAGCCATAACATCACACTGTACTTGATTTTATGCAGAATTCTTGACAGATTTCCCCCGAAGGGCCAAGCCTATCTGGATGATTGGTGATCCAGATAACCACCATCTGGATAAGTGGGGTTCTACCATATTAAAAAATTGCAATACACACACACACACTCACAAAGTCTGAAACTGTAACAATCATAAAGTAGTTATCCATACAGTGTAATAAAACAGTAATTTTGGTACACAGTCCAATACAATACAGTAGTGAAATACATTAATACTATAATGTATATAATAATATACAACATCTTAACTGTAACAATCATAAAGTAGTTATCCATACAGTGTAATAAAACAATAATTTTGGTACACAGTCCAATACAATACAGTAGTGAAATACATTAATATTATAATACTGTAATGTATATAATAATATACAACGTCTTAAACTGTAACAATCATAAAGTAGTTACCCATACAATGTAATAAAACAACAATTTTGATACTCAGTCCAATACAATACAATAGTGCTATACTTTAATATTACTCTGATAAAGCTGTAAAAATTGACTAGTGAATAATCTCCAACATTACAAACCAACTTTACCCAAAACTGAAAAACTTGTCAACTGAGTTAAAGGAATGGTTCAATAGTAAGTATTGTAATTCTCTTAAAGAGTTTAAGGTTATCCCATTGTTTATATTGCCTGGCACCTTATTATATAAAATAGTTTGATCCTCATATTTACCATACTTCTTTGAGATAAAACCGTATTGCAAAATTGCACATGAAAGTTAAATTTACCTCTAGTGTTATGACCATTAATAGTTTTGCATTGTTTCAGATTACCTTTATACATTTTATGTAACATAACTCCTCTAAAATATATAAAGAAGTCACAGTAAGGATTCTATAATCCTTGAAAATTTTCCTATGTGACTTGCACTTATTTGCACTACTAAATATTTGAATGACCCACCCTTTTTTGTACACTAAATGCCCTTTTACTTTCACTATCCTCTGTGTATTATTCCATATCTCCTAGTGTGATTCAAAGTATGCAAAATAAATTATTCTTAGCATTTGTGGGCTCGAAACTTCCTTTAGTGACTGAATGTTATAAGGTACCTTACTCAAATTTGAACATAGTGAACAAATATGGACATTCCAGTTAAAATTTTCTGTACTGTAAATACCTAAAAACCTCACTTCTGGTTGGTAACCTATTAAAACTGTTATTAAAAACAATTTGTGGTTTGTTAGGAAGTCTAAATTGATTAGAATGACAGAACATTGCTACTGTTTTTTTTATGCTTATAATAAGATCATTATTATGAAACCATAACCCCAATTCTTTCATAGCATATGAAATTTTTTTGTTGAAGAACATCATGATTTTTGTCAACAAAAAGTATGTTATTACTGTCTGCAGATAAGACTAATTTTACCCCTTGGATGTTTAATGGGAGATCATTTATATATAATAACAACAAAAGAGGCCCTAAAATGAAGCCTTGTGCCAAACCATGTACTATTTTCTTGAGTGAGGATTTCTATCATATTTCTGTGTTCCACAGGGGGGTTTTCAACAAACTGTGAACTGTTAAATAAAAAAGATTTAAGCCACATGTTCATGTTATCTCTGATAACTTACGAATTAATTTATCAAGCAATATATTGTGATTTAGAACATCATATGCTTTTGTAAGTTCAAGAAATGTTCCTACTACATGTATACATTGATCCATGGCCTCTTGAGTAGTTTTTATGAAAGCTTGACCAGCTGTTCCTCTTGATTTCATTTCCCTGAATGCATTCTATGCTTCTGATAAAATAATACTTTTATTTGCAAATGATATTAACCTATTTTATATCGACTTCTCTAAAATTTTGGACAAAAACTGATAAAATGGATATTGGTGTGTAATTTTGGGCATCTTATCCCCTTGTTTAAAGAGAAGTCTTACTTCTGCAATTTTCACGTTAATCTGGGAAAAGTCCTGAATTAGAAGAAGCATAAGATTTATGCACTAATGTTTTACTTATATATATATATTTGTATAATGGATACACTGTTTAATTAAAAATGCAGGGATTTCATCGAAGCCTGCTGAGGAATTACCTTGTAAATTTGTGTTACTCTCTCTACTTCTTTTTCAGTGATAGGATAAAGAAACATGGTGCTTGAACAGTAAACTATTTTTGCTGTAAAGTATGCATATTTATATTACTGTTAACAAATTATCTACAGTTTCAACAAAAAAAAAATCAACCTATCCAAAACATTTTGAGGGCTATATATAATTTCATTTCCATTTCTGAAATCTATTTTATAATTATGAAGTATAGAATTTCAAACCTCTTTGTTATTTGCCACAATACTTTGTTTTATTTTTAGCCCTCAAACAAATCTGTCATTCTCTGTCTCTTCTTAGCTTCTTTTATATGTCTGTTATAAGTTATATGATACCTCATAGTATAATTCAGTGACGCTCTTGAAAGATTTGTGATTCCCTTTGAACTCTATAAAAATTGCATTCTTTTTCTTGAAAGTTTTAAATCTTGAGCAGTCCACTTATTTACATCTTGATCCTTCACATAAATTGCTTTTAGAGGAAATGCGCTTTTAAAATAACATATAAACATACTCATAAAAACATTAAAAAAAATATTTACATCATCACATAAAAAGATAAGCAGCAATTATTTAAGTTCTTCTATAATCTTTTCTGTGACTTGTCTTTTTCTCATAATTACCAGTACTGTTTCTGGATTTTCTAATTTTATGTGTAATATTGATGCTGAATGATCTGAATAACCCAAATTTAAAACTTCTGTCATGTTTTCATAATTTAAGTTATTATCATAACATCAATTAATGAACTTGTAGTATTTGTAACCCTGGTTAGTGACTTCACAGTATTCATCAAATTATACAAGAAAAATAAATTTTGCAGTTCTTGGAGTTTTGCACAGTCTTGCAAGAAACTGATATTCCAGTCACCACATAACATTAATTGTTTGCCTTTGGATTTCACTTTACAAATTACTAATTCCAACTTTTTAAAAAAATCATAAGATTCCCCATCAGGTGATCTGTAAACAGAGGCAAATGTAAGTTCAAAATCCAGCAATTATTCTATAGTAATTGCAAAGAATTTTCACTTTCTGTCCCTTTTAAGTAGTTAACTTCTTTACATTGCCAGTCTTTTCATACAAAAATACATGATCTCCCATGATTACTGCTAAATCTACCAAAATTACTCACTAATTTAAAATGGTCAATGTTTAAAACTCATTTGTTCTTCCATTGGCCAGTGTTTTGTAAAACATAAAATGTCTAAATTTATTAATTCTGAATTTAATAAAATAGATAATTCAAGTAATTTATTACTTAAACTCTGAACATTATGATGCAAGATTATTTGAACTTAGGAATTAAAATAATTTCTATTTCCTTCCTTATCATCCGCATTTATTATTTATGGTGTTCATAAAAAATCATCCCTACTAGTTGTAGGTAACCTGTGAGATCGTTTAGAAGGTATCAAGGTTGGCTCATGTTCACTCTGTCCCAGCTCACAATTTTTTTTGAAATTTTCTGTCTTTAATATCGTCAAGTCTCTTGTCCTTTCTTGATTCAGTTTTTTCTTTTCATAACTTTGGTTTATATTTACTAGTGGAATATGATTCTTCTCCCTGTCCATCACATGCTCTTCCATCCATTCCATAGTGATCGGATCTCTTTTTCATTTAAAATATCTTTTATAGTATTCACAATTTTCTTTGCTGACTTTTCTTTCCCCTTTGAATTTAGATGCAAATCATGTTCTGTAAACTGGTCTCTTATAGTCTCTTAGACTGTTATTCTCAGTTATAAATTAATGAGACTAGAAAACCAAACATAATGAATTATGTCTGGTAGTACAAGGCCAACCTGTGGCTTTTGAAGACAGTGTGATGATAGTGTACGTTTTAATGACATTAATTGCTGTTAACCAGCAGCATCCTCTCTGTAACAACTCAAGTATTGGCCCTCCTGAACTACTGTTCAGGCTATTTGTAACCATAGAATTTCTGAGTTTGCATTTTCCTTACCAGCACTGGTCTGGGTTTCCAAGGTTATGAATTGTGCAGGCAGGTTACTACATATGTCTCAGGTGTCGCATTTGCTGACACAATTCAGGTCTTCAAGTCATAATAAAATGGTTCGTGGCTTAACACTTCATGCTGTTTTTTAGTATTTTTTCTGACTTTACACGTTGACAAGCCAGAATTAATATGTTAATCTCTCATGTCTCTCCTTTCAAGTTCTTTTCTTTGTGGCACTTAGAAAAATAAATATAAAATGTCTCACCTAAGTGTTTATAGCCTTCAATTTTAGTCCTTTATTTCTGAAACTTGAATTCTAATTAAAAGCAATTCAGAATCAGTCAGCTTAATTGTTTTTATAACATGTAATTCCTTCTTTTCAGAGGACTATTTCTTTTTGGACCCAGAACTTAATGACCCTATCCCCATTGACTTCTTGAGCCACAAAGAACAATATGAAGAGACTGTGCGTAAAGCATGTATTGCATACAGGAAATTACATGAACTGCAAAAAGGCAAAGAGGGCACTGATATGCACAGGTATAGTACAGTGTAAATTTTTTGTATGGGTTCTTATATCAAAATATAGATCTTCTAAGACACGAGGAAGATAAGAAGTTCTGGCTTTTATCTGGATAGTTAATAGTAATGTTTTTATTTATAGTTGAAGTTTTTAAAAATTTGACACTTGTTAATTTTATATTCGCTTCATTTTTGCGTCTCCAAACAGCTGATTATTTTCAGATAACTTGCTACTGGGATATGACATCATGTACTAATTTAATAGAGAGATACCAACTTTTCAGAGGAACACTGTCTAATCAGGGTAGATAATGGAGGCAGAAGTTTTGTCAGTAACATTTGTACCTATTTGCCTAAGTACAGGGTGTTACATTGTTGTGTACAAATGTTATTTATAGAAGTTATATGTCATTGACAGATGTTATAATAAGTATTACTGACAGGTGTTAGTTAATATGTACAAATGTTGTATGTCGTATATACAAGTAGTATCATATGAAATTAGTGACAAATACATTTCATGGGTGTTGTTATTTCATTTGTTGTGGAAGACTATGAAGACACTTAAAGCTAGTAGATGGATGATAATTGTTTGGCTTCATGCATGAAACCCATAACCCTCAATTTTGAAAAAGTTGAGGTAATAGTGTCCATGTGTTGGCTGAGCAAGTATCTATCACTTCAAAACAGAAACATATTAGGTGGTGTCTATGGTAAAGTAAAGGTGACAGCACCTGATGTATCTTGTACATCGACAAGTAATCCGTTTATATTGCATTCATTTTATAGAACTGTCAAAATGCGAAGAAATAGTGTAAGTACTTTACAGTAACAAGTTACCTAACCTATAAACTGTAGGTTTTGAATAATTTCTTAATATTTATTACTGTAAACTGTGACTCTCTGTTGCTAAAAATATAATCATGGAGACCATGGACTCCTGTAAAATGTATCACAGTAGTTTAACAGACGCTTCACTCCCTGGAACTTAAAAATACACCCTGTAACTGTAATTTCAATGTCACTGTTAGTATAAAAAAGAGCGGGGCAACATAAGTAGAAGTGGTTGTACTGTATACTTTAAGTATGTTTCTTACATTTGTAAGAAACTATTAAGCTCATCAGCATTAATTTGACATCATGAAGTTCTTTACACTAGCATTAATAATGCAGTGCATCCTTTATAGATTTTGAGAAAGATAATGAAGAAAGTGGACACTGAGGAAGGAAAAGGACTTGATGCCCAGAAGAGTGGGCGTTTGGAAGGACAGGAGTATGTAGGCCATAGATATAAAGTGCATACTGCAGTAGTAGAAGGACCCCCATGCATCTGTATATTTAAATGTTTGGACATAGTGTCAACAGAAGAAAGCATGAAAATGCAAAATGCATTTTACAGCTTACATGAGTCCACCTGACACAGATATATTATAAGGACATGTTTAAAAGCAGCTGACAAGAAGTGTGTGAACGTGGAAAAGGAAGTACCTCATCACAGTGACTTATGAGTATAGTGTCATCGTTCAGCGAGTTCATAAACAAATCTGTAAACAAATGCTGTGTAGTATTTTGGACATTAAGTAATACAGAATAAATCATATAAGTTGCATGGTGAAGAAACATGGGAGTACTCAAGAAGACATGGGGGGAAAGCACAATAACAGACCAAGCAGGGTTTCTCAGTGGAGAAAGGATGTACTGAAGACATTAATTAAGAAGCTTCCAAAGTACAGAAGCCACTTCACTCAAAGAAAAAAACCCAAAGGATTATTATCTTTCCCTTTAACTGACAAGACGAAAAATGTACAAACTGTATGTAGGTGATTGTGAAAAATCTGCTGAAGAGCCAGTTTCCCTTAGAGCTTTTGAGATATTTTCACAAAGTAATACAAGTTGCATTGTGGCCACCCAAGTCTGGACACACATAAATTTTGTGATGAATGGGCAATGAAAATTGAAGCAATAAGCATTTATGATGAGAGCAGCAGATTGAGAGGAGAATATGAGCTTCATCTTCAGAAGGCACAACTTCCTCAAGACAAAATAAAATGAAAGAAGATATTGGTGATGCATAATTGCAACGATTTTGTGGACATATCCTTTGACCTGCAGCAAGCTCTACCAACTCCTCACATAAATATGAATGCAACTTTCTATTGTAGACAGCAGTGGACCTCCAATCTATGTTTCCGTGGTAGTACCGGACAGTCACACGTGTGCAGTGTTTGGAAGGCCAGGCTGGTAGGTGACCTGAAGAAGTAGCATCTTGTCTGAACATCTGCATTCACACCAAATGTGAGGAGGGTGGTTTACAGAACATCAAGTCATTAAGAGCTTGGTTAGATTCCTGTGGGGGACGGAATAAAAACAAGTACTACATAGTGCATGTTATTAAAGCATTTGAAAGTGTAGAACACAAGTTCCCAGTACCTAGCCACACGTATCTAGTGTGTGATAGGGACTTTGGTGTGAAAACTCTGCTGTATATGATCCAGAATCCCAGTTTAAGCTCGTTGAATTGGAGAAACTGAAGAACCCTTTCGAGGTTGTCAGAATGATGCAAGAAAACACTGTGTCAATAAGCCAGTTTAATAATACTCTGAATTTCAGGACTAAAGATGTGCATGGTCAATTAGTACACCTGTGTAAGGCAGCAAGAATCATACTTTCCAGAGAGCATCCAAGGAAAATGTTGGCTATACACATAATATATTAGAAACTCTTCAAAGAAGTGAGTACAACTTAGAAGGACAAAGCAAGTCTCAGAGAGAATGAAAATAACCTGACCCGCTTGCAATGTGAGATAAGACCTATTCCAGCACTTAAACTTGCAGATTTGTGGGGGGGGGGGGAGGTGGTGTGGGACTGTGTGCTTTAATACCAGACAGGTGTCCTGAATTTAAGTTTGTCAGGTGAAGAGTCCAGTTAGACTTTGTCACCAGACTGTTGGAAAGATGACAGTATTTGAAGAGTTGGACGTTGAGATTGTATTATCAGAATCAGATTGATGTCCAGAGATCTTGTTCCTATGTGCAGTCTTGTTTCAATCTGTCACTGACTACCCTTTGCCATTTTGTTGTGTTGTATGCTTCTGTTCTCCAGTTTATGTTCTCTGCAGCATTCTGCATATAATATTGCCTCCAGCTAAGAGTTCTTTGCTTGTTTGACTAGTTTTTGGAAGAGATATATGTTAACCAATATTGTAGTTCTTTTCTGTAAATAAATGGAAACAAAAAAAAATAAACTAGGATTTTTATTGCATTATGTGTTGTGGGTTTTGGTTTCATGCATAGAGACTATGCATTTTCTGTTTTTGTATTATTGTTTTTATTATTATGGCTCTTGCATTAGATGTACATGCTTCATTATTTGTCAGAGAATAAACATCATAAAAATCCAGCTGTCATTAAAAGGTAACTGTAATATACCACTTAACAACTGAGATCGCCACCATTTCCTTTAACCAAAGTTTTCTCGGAAAATGGTAAGTGAGGGTTATGGGTTTCATGCACAGAGCCACACAATTGTCACCCTCAGGTCAGGCAGTGGGGGACAGGCCCTGTCAAGTTTATGGTGGCAATATAACCCCTGACCAGAGGGGAGCAGTTACTGAAATATTGTTTTAATTAGAAGAAATCTTTGCATGCCATGTCAGAGCTTTGATTTAGATTATGTAATTGTAGTAACATCTCAGTTAATTACTTATTTCTCCAAACCTGATGGGCACTCTCAATCATGAAGTTACACAAGCAAGATCTCTTCGAATCATCAATGGATGCAGCGCTCACTGAACCTTATCGTTTCATTAAACAGCCATTACACCTATCACACCAATCCTATCACTACATACTTGCTTCCACTTGGCAAATGTTATACTTGTACCCACCAGATTTGAGGATGCATCAGTTGTAAGTATCCTAGAAATGCAGATACAACAACATCCCAGAGTCTTAATCCTGGAAATGTCATTTATTTTCAGACAAAGCTCAGTGTAAAGGTCACTGGTTCAAACCTGTAAGAAACACTGGGGAATGGTGTTGAAGCATAATAAGGTGATGCAGTGACAATATGAATTAATGACACGATTCTGTGTGCTAGTTCAGCTCTTTTCCAAATTTTGTGAATGAGTGTTTCTAGAAATGCAAACCTCTGGATCATTCCTTTATGTCAAATTCATCTTTGATTAATTCTACCACTTTTTATACAGAAGAAAAACCAACTAGAAAATACAGCTGTTGTGAGTTGCCCCAGATATCTTTAATAAAACTCTGACATGTTTGAGCCCAGATGGGTCATTATCAAGGAGTCACATGAGTGCATTAGAGGCATTAAAGGTTTACTATTCTATGGCATTACAAACTGTCTCATTTACAAATGGGCTGGTAGTATAAAATTTAATTTGTAAATTCAAGTTTAATCGTGTACTGTTGTTTTCTGAAAAGTGTAGGTTATGAAAAACATGATTACTTTTGTCAGCATCTAGTAAAACGTTATTTAATCCATGCTTTATTGAATATTAGATACACATATACATACATATATACATACATACACACATACATACATACATACATACATACATGTATACATGCATACTGGCATACATGCATAATACACCCATCTTCTCTCAGATACCCGGTGTTCAATTTGTGTTTATGCACACACACACAAAAGAGCGAAGTAGGTCAAGTCACTTCGCATGCTCATTCTCAAAGGAATGATTAACATGTAGGCTGCATCAGTCGGACTTAAAGTACTAGGTCTATCCACTGATATAATAAGACATGGGTATTAACATTTTGTTATTTTTAACACACCATATTTGATAAACGGCAGTGTTATCTGACGGAATCTTCTGTATGCACGGCACGTGACTGTGCATCTGTGTTGTTTGGAACCGGGAACATTAATATCTCATCTATGACTAACTTTAAACTTTCTTAAACAAGGAACAAACTCCCAGCTTGAAAGTCTATCCACTGACCTAACATTACAGCTGGACAATGTAGTATACCTCTGTTGCAAGAAAATGTGATTCCTAGCTGTCAGTTATTGGTGGGCCGAAGCCATCTTTACACAACGGAACAAAAGTCACGTGTTGTTATGTATTCTTCGTCCATTCTGTCCTAAATTCTACAAACGGTTCTTTTCAAAAAATGTCAAATCAACACATACTTTCAATACTCCAGAAAACCTAATTTTGTTGGAAACCCTGCTGTGAGCAAGAGCCAAAAAACTAGCAGCCGAGCTTGACTGATTTCCAAGAGTTATGTGACAAGCTGGAGAACCCATAAATTTACAATGGTGAGCATAAGTATAGTGTAACATCACCAAGCTTCACACCTGATCCTGCGGTAACAATACACACATAGACATACGTACACGAGTTTGTAGTGATAAATATATTGGTATGTCATAATGCAGGGTGCTGCCTTGAGATGTACTACTTAATAAACCTTTTTTTAACAAGAACAGTAGAAATGGCTTCTACCAGATGCCAAATGGTATTCTCTTTCTACCAGAACTGTCTTAATGTTGGCAGTGATTTTGCTGGTTAGATGTTACGCCCCAGTCATTTGCTGCTGGTCTCACAGACAGGATTATTGATGTGGCTCGTAACGTCTTACAAAACAGCTAAAACATTGCACATGACATCAGACATTAATTGCTGGGAGTCCTGTCATCTTGGCACAGTGCAAATTCCACCATCCACTTTGCATATTTAAACGTGAACCTTGGACTGTTAAGAAATAAACTGTCATCTGCAGAGCTGATGATAAAGTAGGCCCCTCTCTTCAGTGGTAATTGTAGATATACAGCCACAGTACTTGTTCTTATGCTTCGAGTATAGTAACACAGGCATTTTTTATCTAAGGGCTGTCACTACAATTAGTAGTGACAGCCCCTGTTTGTCACTCTGGCTTGTATCAAAATATACACTGTGGAGAGAATGGAGTTCTTAGTATTACAGCTATAATATGAAGGGAAGAACTGAGAACCTAGGTTTTTGTAAGTAGGGAGCTGAGTAAAATATTTTAAACCTGGAGAGAGGAAGTGAGAGGATAATGGAGACCATTTCACAATGGCTAGCAGTGGCATGGTTCAGTCTGCATGTTGATGACATGCCTACGCCATCCCACCACGTTGAGTTGGCCCTCAGCACGGAAGACACGGTCGCCACTGCCACATCACGCCAGCTAGTGCTGCTCGTCAGCTGCCTGGAAACAGTGCAATGACCAAGAATGGTGGATGAGAGAATGGAGGATAGCCATCAGCATGTTGAAGAGAACTGCGATGCTCTTTTGCAAAGGTCTGCAGGTGCATCCGCTAAGCCCTGATCAGTACACCTCTTTGGGGAGCCAATCTACTGGGTCAGCAGCCCGTTATCTAGGGGTGACTCTTGTTACGCGACTGACTTGGTCACATCGAATCGATCAGATCTGAAAGAAAGCTGCCCAAAGATTGGGAGTGTTGGGTCCTATCCTACACAGGAGAAGTGGCCCCTCCATCAGAAACGGAGTTCTGCTATGTAATTAGTGTGCCCCATCTGGAGGACAGCTGCTTGCAGCCATGTTGGGACACTGCAGGTGCTTCAATCCAAGTGACTTTACATTGCTACGTTTGTACCTTGGTACAATGGGAACGGTCAAATTCACGAGGATGTTGGGAGTTCCCTTCTTCCTCGACCACATCAGAGGCCTAACCGAAAGTTTCGGCTCAGAGTTAGCTGGTGTGGGAAATCCCTTAGTTCGGCAATTTGGCAGATACCTGCCTGATGAGGATTGACCCAGATAGCCTGCAGTGCAAGCTAAGAGTGAATGAATATGTAAATGAAGGGAGTAACAAGAAAAATATTAGCATAAAGCCTGAAATATTGATATGAACATTTAAAGAAGGCTGATGTGGAGGGTTCATGCTTGAAGAATGTAGAGATGAAAGTGTGAACATACTAAAATATGATAGCATTAGCATGCATTGGTGTGCTAATGGGTTAATTCTTTTGTTTTAGAATTTTTGGTTGTTCTTGTGCATTGCAGATTAGTGGCCATAAGTTCTGTTATTGGTTCTATCCTGAAGGATGGTAATCTATTTTCTATAAACACGGTTATGTTTGCACCTGCTATCGCTGGTCAAGGAACACCTGAACAACAAGAAGCCTGGTTACCTAGAGCTCTGAATCATAAAATACTGGGAACATATGCTCAGGTAAGGGCTAATGTGGTAACTGAGCTGAATTGACTGTATGCAACTGGGTTTTCTTCACTTGTTCAGCTGATCAGGAAATTTCCACCTTTCGTATGGAATGTATAATTTCATCATTTATTTTAATGCATGTATCGTGTGTCTTTTATTGTTTTTATTTCAACCAACTAATGCACAAATATATATCACAACAGTATCGCTTTATCTGTTGTACACTCCTACACGTTTCAACATCTCTTTGTCATCCTCAGGGAGTTTTACTTTTCTGCCTCACTAAATTACATAAATTCTTAAAATTGAAGCTGTTGAAATTACAATTCCATAAAATTATTAGATTAAAGTATATTAAAATATTATTAGGTCATCACTTAGTGATACAATAAAAATCTATTTGATGTTATAATATCTTGTGCAAGCAGTGTGTATTTGTGGCTGCACATACAATCTACAAGAAATATGGAAGTTAGTGTATGGATGTATGGATATTATATTGTGGACTTATTGAGTATACTTAATGATGGACTTACTGATGAATGAGCTAAAGGTCAATGAACCCAACCCACTATACTCCTTGGCCAACATAACAAGACAACATGTCACAGAAGCTGATACCCACCCTGACTTGGTACACACCAGACCAGCACACCAACAACAAAAAAAGTGATGAGTCCATCATTAAATATATTCAATATGTCCACGATATAATAGCTGTATATCCATACACTAACTTTCATATTTATTGCAGATTGTATATGCAGCCATACATACTTGCACAAGGTATTATAATGTAGAACAGATTTTATTGTATCACTAAAGGACAACCAAATAAAATATTGTAATATACTTCGGAATTGTAATTTTAACAGCTTCAATTTTAAGAATTTATGTAACTTAGCAAGGCACAAATGTAAAACTCCATGAAGATGACATACATATGTTGAAACATATAGGAGTGTGCATTATGTAAAGATACACTGTTGTTATATATATTTGTGCTTTGGTTGGTTGAAATGAAAATAGAATTTCATCATTGTGTTCATAAACTCCCACCACTAGGTCCTACCCAGAGGTGGCTGAATCCAGTTCACTCCTTCACTTTGTGTCTAAGATCCATTTAATATTATCCTCCGTCTGTGTCTAGTTTTCTCAGGGAGGAGCTAGCAGGCAGTTTTTGTGTTAATATTACAGTCTTCTGGGATGTGATGTTGTTTAGTTTAGTAGTTAGGTACCAGAAACCTTTTGTCTCTGCCTTCAAGAAGGAACAGGTGACTGCAATTCAGACAGTTTGCTCTTCACTGTTCTAGCCCATCCAGGTTTCATTGGCTTTTACTTATCCCCACCCTTATCATCTCTCCATATGTATGTCAGATATTATTTTCCTACATGATTTGCAATGGTACCTTGAAAATGGAGGCAGCAGGTTCCTCTGAAATGTTAGAAAAATTGTCCTCTTCCACAAGGCATTAGTACCTAGAACGAGAATCAACATTGTCAGTGTTTTTGTAGCCACTGTGCATGAAAAATCTGTCTGAATATAAGGCCTTGTTTTTCATTTTTAGACTGAACTTGGACATGGAACTTTTGTCAGGGGTTTGGAGACAACAGCCCATTATGATCCTAAAACTAAGGAGTTCATTCTCAACAGCCCAACTTTAACATCCTACAAGTGGTGGCCTGGTGCAAGTGAGTTTTTTCTGATACCTTCTAGGTAAAACTATTGGAAATGAATGGAAGGTGCAATGGGCCAGAAAGGAATGAACACAGATGGTGCAGTTAAGGTGGGTTAACTGCTGTTGCATCTTACATTCCACCTCTCACCTACACCAACACCAGTAACAAACCAAGAATAAAAAAGAGTGTCAAAATGCAAGGGTCATTTGGTGAGAATGGGTGATGGCATGCAGAGGGAAGATAGGTGCTAGGTAGATGGGTAGGTTCATGGTATGTTCATTCTTTCTCTGATCCAAAATTAGTAGAATTCCTCTAATTTGGCACCCATGGGACTGGACAGGTGCTGGATTATCAGATAGTATTTAAATTTTGCAGCTAGCCTCCAGAGAATATACACTTGTCAATTATGTTAATTTCATTATAAAAGTACTCGGTTCTTTCAATTATCACAGGCCCTGTCACGGGTGTTTTCTTGGAACACACTTACATGACAACTTGTTCAGTTGTGCTGTTTCCAGGTCTTGCTTCAAAAGGCCCTTCATAATTTCACTTGATGCCATAAGGGATTGTAATTGGTCAACCTGTTTTCTTTTAACATAGATGACTGAGAGTCCAATGTTGTGTTAAACCTTTACCACAATTTGTCTTTTGCCATTTTCAAGCCACCTGATCATGTCAAGTTTCTGAGGAATCATTGATGTTAAGTGTTTTCTCTTGTAATCAGCACCTTGTTTTCTCATCTTTGTATATATTGAGGCCATTTTAATAGCTTAGTGGAGTCATTAAATGTCAGGTGACACAAGGTAAAGTCACAAATCGGGCGGAAACTCTGGTCACAGATTGTACATATCCCATCTTGGGACTTTCTTCCTCACGTGCCAAACTATCAGGATTTCCAGAGTATCACTGGGCAAATTAAAGGAAATTTACTGTAGTCATTGTACCTATTTCTGACACTAGGAAGAAATGAGTTTACAATCATTTACACTGAGCAAGGTAAGTTGGGTTATTGTGTAATTGGTTACTTGCAATGTGTGCCCTTGTTGGCATTGCTGTCAGTAGTCCCATTTCTTTTCTGGCTTTGTATGTCTTGTTATGTTCTGCTACATTGGGGGCAGCATTGGTTTTAACTTGTACAGGTTTTGTCTCTTTCTGCATCCTTCCACAGGATGTTGGGTAGTTGAAGTAAGATGTCCTGTCAAGAGAGGCTGTGCTGTACTTTTGATAAATACATACATACATACACACACACACACATATATATATATATGTATATATATAGAGGGGGTGCTGATAAGTCCTTAGCCCGACCTACTTCCCGATGTCATAGGACAGAATCAATAGTGTCATTGGAAAGAGTCTGTTCATGTGCCGAATTGCAAGTCTTTTCTTGTTACAGAGGCTGAAAGGAAGTGTGTCAGGCGACACGCGCGATTTCAACAACATGAAGACACGAGCTGTCATCAAGTTCCCCCCCCCCCCCCCTTACAAGG
>Ga0131853_10010144_pt1 | contig 17235 bp, 6 predicted proteins | sample TergutLab28metaG_FD_92764 | JGI IMG/M metagenome (GOLD analysis project Ga0131853, IMG submission 92764) | Labiotermes labralis P1 segment gut microbial communities from Petit-Saut dam, French Guiana - Lab288 P1 (version 2) (version 2) | ecosystem: Host-associated > Arthropoda: Insects >... | reverse complement strand
GTTATTTTAAATATATATATATATATATATATATATATATATATATATATATATATATATATTGAAGCTGGATCTTGAAAATAGACAGTGCTAAAGTGTTAAAAGTTTAAAATTGAAGGAGGGTTAGGCGAGTCTTCAGACGGCGTACACAAGTGTATATTTGTGTGTAGTGGATTCTCGTGACAGAGTCGGATATCTCAAAAAGTCTAAATGGTATGTGCTTAGCACTTAAACTCTTTGGAAATATAAATTACTTAACTACCATTTTCAAGTTTGCCCCTTAATGTTTTACATACTCAAAAAATAATGTGAATTGTAAGAAGCTGATTTCTCGGTTTCCGTTTAACTGTGTACATTCTCTTATCTTCTCGGTAAGCCTGGTGTTGGCCTTTCAGGATGAAACATGTTGTTGAATTAATATTGGAATAGACAGTTATTGAGCCTAAATGGATTTACTGTGATTCTTATTGATTAATTATGCCTCATTATTCGACGTGGGATATTTTAATTCGATAAATACACAACTATTGGCTGACCTTACTGAAACGAGATGGTAGTGTCAATTGAAGGCGGCAGCACCACATCGCATTCTGTGGAGAACGCTATGGACGAGGCTGTAGACCTCTCGTAAGGCAGACTGTGGAATGAATGAAATTTACATTTATGTCATGACTAAGGACGCAATATGGCTACATCCCGAAATATTGGCACAGTACAAAGCCTTTCTTCAATATATTATGCTGTCAAAACAAGCTTTAGGTTCTGCGTTAAAAATGGGAGTTTTTGATAATTTATGGACTTAGATACTTAGCATGGAGGCCAACATCTTTCCTCGTTCGTGAGCGATCGTTCCATACTTTTTCTGGATCGTCCCAGGACATATAAATCTCCGTACATATTGGAGGGCGTCTCGTAGCATGCGACGGTACATTGCTGAGGCGCCGCTTCCGAGATTTGTCTGCGAACACTTAAGAATATCCTTAATGCGTGGTGCACTGAGAGATAATGACTGTACCAGAGGAAAATAACACTTTGGTGACAGGGTGGAGGTTTTCACAACGGTCTTCCCGAAGGATTAAGTGACCGCAGCTACTTGAATCTGAAGAAGGACCATCATTCGAAATATCGGCAAATATTTACCGGTCTTCACGGCGTAACATCACAGAACCTTTGAATTCCTTTTATTTTGTATTCATTATTAGCGTATGCAATTAATACTTGTTACTGTAAGTGAGAAGAGGATGTGCCACGGCGTAGACCGGAGGGTAATATTAAAGTGGGAGGGGGGGGGGCATTTACTGGATTGGTCTGACTCAGAATAGGAACAATGGCCGGCTATTGTGAATGCGGTAATGAACTTCGGGTTTCCAAAACTGAGGAGAATTTCTTGACTAGTTGAGGACCTGTTAGCTTCTGATGTAGGACTGCTCAGTGAAGTTAGTCAGTTAGTTAGTTATTTAGTTGGTTGGTTGCTTGGTTGCTTAGATAGTTAGTTAGTTACTTAGTTAGTTACGGGGTTAAGATACGACGATATAAAAATTGACATTTGTATGCAAATGTTTTTTGTGAAATGTGCGCAGAAACATTTACAAAACAGTAGACTGTCGTATTGACTAAGTTACGGTTGCATTTATTTCCTTATTGCTGTAGTGATGCGACATTTTAGTCTTTACAGCCATATTAAGGAGGATTTATGTTTTTGGTTGTGATGCTGTGTCTTTGGGGCCATCTTTAACTTCAAGTGTTAAGTAGCCCTTAAGATCCAGGCAATACAAGGACTGCCTTGCTCTTGAAAAAGGCTCCACAGTCCTTCGGAGCCTCGTGAATCACTCATTTAACAAAGTAACGCACACACCGGAATACCTGAAACTTAGTAATAGATTATGACTGAAATTTAAGATAAATTTCATGAGTATTTGTATCCATTTTGTACAAGAGATGTCTCGCTAAACATATGAAACCCTTAGTTTGTAAACTAACAGTCTTAGAGTATTTTCTTTCGTGCATTTAACACATTAACACAGTGATTTTTTATTGACATAAAATCCTTCCGATCGCACTATGGCCCTGGGGTCGACTCAACCTCTAACAGAACTGAGTACCAGGAGTATTTCCTGGGGGTAAAGGCGGCCGGTGCGTAAGGCTGACAACCTACCACCATCCCGTGCCGTTGTCAGGAAATCTGGAAACCTTAACTTCCTGGAAACCCCAGGGCCTGTCCAGGCCTGTAACGGGACTGCTTTACCTTTACCTTTACACAGTACTGTATGTAGCTCTTTGTGACAGAGGAACTTGTTTCTTCCACTGTGACGTTTATTGCTGATATTTCTCGCTCAGAAAACTATATAGCGAATTGTCTTCAAAACGCGCAAAAAAAATTATGCGTATTTGTCTAAGGTGCTGATAAATTTTTGCCTGAATTCAGTTCAAACTGGAGTGTAACGGTGATGTATATTAAAACCCTCTGATCCCAAATTTTATGAAAAATCGTGTAGAAGCTTTCCATTTTTTACGTAAAGGCGCGCAGACTCGGGTCTAAGCTCACAGGCGTATTCTGATAACCTTCCGCTGAGAAATCACCAGAGAGTGTAAAGACTGTCTTCCTTGTTGTTCATTAAGTCATTAGACATATTGATTAATTATAGGCGTATTAGATATATTTCAGGCTTTCAGTACAGTTTTTTTTCAGGCCGAAATTGGAAAATGATGAATTGTAAATCTGCTGTTTTTCTTACTCTTAACTGCAGATGTTTTTAAGCGGAGTGTTCGAAGAAAAGTTTTTACCTTACCATCTACGCCATGTTTATTGTGCATTGGAAGAAACGCCTTTTTGTAACGTAGAATTATTACGACCTTCATGGACACTTATGGTCTGCGCAGTGACGTACCCAGGAATTTTGTTCGGCGGGGGAAGGGGGGGTCAACAAATTCAGTTGAGGAAAGAGAACAGAGAGAACGGGGATCAGGGGCCGGTAGCCCCTGGTCAGGGATTCTGGAGGCAGCTGTAATTAGGTACAAGAAATTTCATTTCATATAGTAAAATCTTCTTAATTTTTGGTACTTTAAGATTATTTATTATGACAACCAATGTATTTTTCATTGCTAATGTTAAACAGTTGCGAACCTATGTAGTTTTTTAATTTTACTGCCTTTTTCCGAACATCTTGGGGCGTTGGCGTCCTACATTCAGCAATTTTTAACACTTTTCAAATCGGGTTCATTTTGGGGACAATTTTGGAGGGCCTTCGGAATTTCGAGGGGGTTTGAACCCCCCAAACCACCCCCTCGGTACGTCACTGGTTCTGTGTAGCTGATACTTATACCCATTATCCATTTTAATATAACTACGAATCCCTTGTAATGACCAGTAAAAAACGTGACTAATTGCAATTAGAGTCAAATTTGGTGATAGATTATCAAAGACTAGGAAATACTTTAGTAACATCCATCTGCTATGCTAAGAATGTAACCGTCTTCAAAATTTTTGTGCTCTGCTTACTGTAGGTTTAACGTGAATTATAAAATCCGGGTAAACTTTCAATTTCAATTTATCTTAGTAATTAACCAACTTGATGCACAAATTTTTTTGTTTTACAATAAGTTTATTTCATGCCTCTACATGTTTCGAGCACATGTGCTCGAAACATGTAGAGGCATGAAATAAACTTATTGTAAAACAAAATTTTGTGTATCAAGTTGGTTAATTACTGAGATAAATATACTGAGATGCACGGTCAGCAAAACGTCAAAATTCCAATTTCAAGCCATTAAAATGACATACTTGACAATGAATTATATGTAAGCTACCGATAATTTATAGGTTGTATTTAGAACTGATAGCATTACATCTGTACATCGCCTGTTCCATAAGCCCTTTCTCTTATTCCACGTGATGCTGTAAATATTATTCTTAAGCTGTGATAAACTATTCCGAGAAACTGGCACGTCGTCTGAAAACCACAAAAACCGTGCGAATGGGTTTCGAAGATAAAGTTAATCCGAACAAGGCGCTGGAAGCAGCTACAATCTGAACCAACGTGGTAACTACATTTTAATATGTAACAGGGCTCTCCAAGTGGCCATTAAGAAATGCGAATAAAAGAGAACACTGAAACCTTTTGTAGAGACGAACCCCCTCCTTCGTTCCACTGTTCTAGTAGACCTAGATGTTTGCACGTTTAACGGCATAATGCGCAAGTGATTTTTAGAATATATCCATAAAAGTTACTTGATGGCAGAGAAAGATTATATCGCCTTGCAAATAAGGAATGAAACTTAACTTTAAAGTTCAAGTATAAAATTAGATGCCACATAAATAGTCACTTAATCCCCGTAGTAGTGGTTCTAGAGCAAATTTCAGTTTTGTTTATAAGTGTCAGGTTGTCTTTATTACAAAACATTTATTATTTATTTGTAAATCCAAGAGCTCGTAATGCGTAGTATTTGACACTGTTAAGGGTAAGACTCACTCTACGATTTTCCTATTTGTTGTCATTACGCTGTTAACTGCTTGTATCCAGTTTCGAAAAGAAGCAGACAGATGGACATAGTTTGAAACTTCTACTCAAAAACCTCCTATATGCAACATGGTAAGCCTCTATTAAGACCAGTTCCAGATTTTAAGGACTTCAAGAAAGGTTTGGGAGAGGCAGTTAGCGACACCTGCATTTGAAATCTGAAAACAAAGTCTAGACTCGCACTCGGGTTACTATCGTCCTTGACTGTCGTTTCCTTGTTGCTATGCTGGACTACCAACTCGTTTGTGTTGTATTTCAGTAGAATGGTGGTTACGCAGTTTGTTCAGTGGCAGTGAGTGATGTGTGGTGTATGTGTGGGGCTAAATTACGAGCGTTAGTTCACAATACACGGAAATATTAAAAACTAAGTGTACAAAATTGAAGTGAGAAGTAGGACTTATTCAAGGAGTAAATGAGGTATGTAATAGATTACTTATCACTACTGTCATCAACAGGGGGCTTGTATAAAATGGGATCATTTTTAGTTTATAGGATGATGTGGATACGGCTTCATCTTGTTATACATTCACTTGTTCAGATAATTCGTCCTATTTACGTGACGCTCGTTCATGTAAAAACTTCTGAGTTTGGATTTCTAATATAAATGTTGTGTAGTTTTATGCAAAGTTTGTTTTCAATCCCGTCAGTTCTTCAGTTTTACCAACATATGAAACATGTATTCGTGTCTCCTGGAATACGGCACTGTGTGGTCTGTTGTGTCTGTATAAGTATTTGGGAAGAAACTCCTAAAAAACTTAAGGACAGAAGAGGTCTAGTTGCAGTGTACTTTCAACGTCATTCATATGCCTAGAGGTAGACGCGTGATACATAGAAACCTCTTTGACTCCATCTTTAAAATCTCTGGATTTTAGTTTCAAATTTTATTGTATATTGTACGTTTTTATTATTCTTTTATTTGGAATATTTAATGTGTTCTACAAGGTTGATTATGAAGAGGAGGCCTCTTATAGAGCGCACTTTTTCGTTATGTGCTTGTATCCTCTACCTGATGATGGTCGAGTGAAGAACGACCGAAACATGCCGTAGAGAAATAATAATAAAATAAATGCTGTTTATTCATAATCATTACATTCTGTGCTGTAGACAGTCTGAGCTGCTGACAGCTTACGCAAATAAAGTATAAATAAATAAATAAATAAAACGTTTATAAAATCGCAGCTTTGAGAATGTCATTTGGGTCAGGCAGCACGGCATTGTACATTGCTTTGTGTGGAGCATTCTACTGTTAAAACTGCATTTTATTGTTGATATCTGTTCATTCTCCTGTGAGTGAAACCTACAGTTTGACGCTGTGTTTGGGACACATGCTTCACTTATTAATTTTTGACACTGTAGTTTCATCTAATGTCATATATTAAACGTTATACATTCAACATTATTCTTTATTATACAAAACAAAAAAAGAATTTTCTTCTAAAGAATAATTGTGTTGACTGTATCACCTTTAATGAAGCGAGTTATGGCGACACAGCGTGATGTGCTCTGTTAAAATTCAGCTGGCTTATTGTAGAAACACAAATTTTAGCTTTGACGTTACACATCCGCGTGTAGTCAAGTGTAGATAAAAGTTTGAATATAGTGCTAATATGTTATGTTTGTGACAAACTGCCATTAACGAAAAGTGATCTGTAAAATGAATGAGCTGGAGCAATGGCATTGTATGCTGGCCCATTACACCAAAATAGGTAATGTTGTATGTCTATTATTATCAAATAATTTTTCTTTAATGCAGATAAAATTATTAGTGGAATATTTTTGTGAGCTTTAGGAAAAATAAATAGCTGATTTCTGAAAGTCTTGTCCAAACCTGGTCTATTAGGTATTTGCATCACAAAATACAGTTTTTCTGAAGTTAGGCTTTACCTACTTTTTGGGAAACATAGGCTACTGTTTTTAACGCGTGTCTACGCGCGAGACGTTTTATTCGGGAAGTCCACCATATAACTGTTCGATCTTCCTGCACTCCAAATGGATGTAAACACAGTCTAATTACCCAAGTAAAATGTAGCTTCACACCAGAGCACAGTTTTATTTACATGATGGACATGTGTTTACACTAGATTATAGTGAACTATTTTATTGACTGCGGCTTTTAACCGTCTACCATCAGGTGACTCTGAAGAAGTGCAGGCTACTCTTTGTTTCATGTAACAAGCTGTACTTTAGTGCGGTCACAATTCCTGGACGGTCTGGGTTGCGAACCCCCGTGTTAGCAAGAGATTTTATCTTCTCCAGGCCCGTCCATATCGGGTCTGGCACCCACTCAGCCTCCTCAACAAAGTGCACCGGGGCTCTTCCTTTGGGGGGTGAAGCAGCTTACTCATCCCCTTCTATCACCGAGGATGAAAATGGTTAGAACCACACCGCCATCTCCCTTATGCGCCTGCATTGGAATGTCTGCGAGGTGAACCTTAATAAGTAATTTCGGTATTAAATAATATTTATGCAACCAAATTTCCCCAAGAAAGTTAGCAGGTAACTCCGCTCGAACCTCAGCCGGGACGACGACCGACAATCCTGACAGAGACTTCCTCGATATGTCTGCCACTGGAGGATAATTCCAGAAGATAGCTTGACATCCTTCAATACTGATCCCTACTGCATGCGCTACACCATTAAATTGATTACCTTCTGTATTGGGACGCCTCAAATTTTCCTTTTAATTGTAGTTTTCACACGAGTAGGATTCAGACTGTTTGGAAATCTTTATGTGTGTCCGAGTGTTAAACCCAATAATTTATTGATTTTATAAAGACCGAAGAAACTTGAAGAAGAGAAATTCGGATTTCCCTATTCCGATCTGAAGTAATCTCCGAATTCTTTCATTTCCTAATATCTTAGAGAATCCATGGAGTGTGTGTGTGTGTGTGTGAGTGTAAAGGTGACTTATAACATTCAAATTAACATGGAAATAGGGGAAGACATGGCGGAAGCAAGTATGTGCAATATACCGAGAATTAATTCCGGCCGACTAAATCTATAGTAACTCCCAGTACAAAAGCACTAGTCTAATTCTCTTCCAACACGTTGCTAAGGTCACCCTCTTCAAACCACCAATATCCCGGCTCGTTGTGTTTGGCGGTATCTTCTATGAGAATTGTTCGAGGGGGAATTCTACAGCTCTATCAGCATCGAAGCAGCCAGTGGTTTGAGGAAGTCTTTGGATGTGTACAGAAGTGGTCATAATACTCTCCTAACCAAATTCTCCAAGGCGTTTGAGAGCCCTTGAAATTTACAACAGTTTATTTGAAAAGCCTTTGAAATGTTAAAGTTCAAGTGGTTGCTCAAACCAGATTACCACGTTATATTAGTAGCATATACTAATTTCTCTTCATCTGATACGAATTTTAAATAATCGGAGACTGTGGTCAGTTGTTTCTTTGTGAAATGCATAAAACGAAGCTGAAAGGGAGAGGAACATTTTATTGATGTTAACGTTTAATGTGTTTATTTTACGTCGACTATAAGTTAATGAAATGTGAGTGTGGATCTTAGGTGGAATGGTAGTGAGTGGAGAAAACCGAAGTACTAAGGAGAAACCTATCCCGTTCCCACTCTGTCCACCACAATCCCAGACTGAGTGGCCATGGGTCTAACCCGACTTTTCCGCGGTGAAAGATCGGCGTCTGTTCTCCTTAGTCATTATACGGCGCCACTGGATAGACCATAAGCATCAGACCAGATACTTTTCTTAATACATATCCGCGTTGGTACAAAGAGTGTCTGAAATTTGAGACACCAAATGCTGTGCAGGGAACGAAGGAATTAGTACCTATATCAGCTCACAAATTTCACAAAAAATATGCGCTTGCACCCCCCCCCCTCCTTACGTCTGTTAAGCACAGAACTTCGAATCGCTTATCTAGTTTTCCCCAAGTATTGTTCAGTGTCGCTGGTATTGTGCTGGTAATGGCACCTCTAATTCTTCTAAACAAGTATCGGCATAACGTGGAATGTAACGTTCGTATTACTTCATTAGAAAGGCTTCAGTTGGTAATGTGGTGCAAGACAGGCAGAATTATGGTACATCCATTCCAATCATATGATCAGTAAATTACATTTCAGGAAGAATTGATGTGGTGGAGTGCCGTCTTGCTGCCAGACACTGTGTTTAAATTCATACATTAGAGTCGCGGTATACTTCTGATACATATCATAATTAATTCATTCTGTTTTCTGTCTTACGACAGGTCCGTAGGCCCTTACAAAGCGAATTCTCGAAAGAATGCAATATAATGCTTCCTCTTTCAATTTACAGTATCCTCTTTCCTTTAAGGCCACCTAGTAGCTGCTTACGTCTTGTTCCTCATCTTCCTGTCACTTCTTCTCTCTATTTTTCCTTCAATAATGTGTTTTATAAGGCAGTTTCTACGCAAGATGTGACCAGTCCAGTTAGCCTTCATTCTTTTTATTGTTTGTAGCATATTCCTCTCGTCTTCGACTCACATACAGCGATATGGATGAATTCAGGTATTGTGGAATATGTTATCGTGTAGAATGTTAACTCGTTACCGAAGTCACGGAAGAGCTTGTTGTGTCCATGTTTAAAAAATCCAAGCTTTGTAACATATGAGGCCATGTATATTGGTAATAGTTGCCGGAGTTTGGAAGAGCTTTTAATTCAATTTTGAAGGTCAATATAGTCCAAACAACATCGGAAAATTCAGATTCGTAATTTTGATGCTTGAGGCTTATTCCAGTTGGCTGTGAACTTTTGAAAATGGACACAACGTCATGTACCAAACAACGTCCGTCTTCATACTATAATGCACATATATTAATCCCTAATTACATTCACTTAAAGTGTTCAAAATCCTTAAAGTTTCGTCACTAATGTCGATTTATTAAACTTTAGTTTTAACTTATGTTGTTAATAACAGTTGTTTATTTTGACTGACAAAATCCATAACTCTGAACAGGATAGCCGGTTTAACGAGCCCGAAACCCCGAGACCACGCCACAGGAGTGCTGACAACTCAAAAGCTGCGGTCGGTAAGTTTTATGTGGTAAAATGTGTTTTAGCAAACAGATTCGAGCTTCATGGTGAAGTGTGGTCACGAAAATAGTTTGAAGTGTGCAGAAACAAAGACTACTGGTTCTTACTCAGGAACAAAGCTTTGGCCTTGATAGCGTCGGTGTGGCTCCCTTATTTCCTGTCAAGTCTTACAGAAATATCATATTGATGCTCTCAGACATATAGGCATCTCTGACTTTGCACTTTTCGCTGTTTGTTAGGCGTTGATATTGTAATAAGCGCAGAGTCAAAATTGTACACACGACATGCCCTTGCGGAACCAATGCCGAACTAAAATTCTTACTCCTGCGTAACCAACAATATATATGATGATGATGCTGGAATATAGTGGCTGGAATGTAGGACGGTGGAGCTGTTTTTTGTTCGACAAAGTACTCAGTAAGTTGCCTTAGAAAATACTTTGACCCATTTTCTTTGCATTCACCAAAACTAATTATCTGATATCTTGTAACATAAAAAGATTTGCGTATAATTTTGATATTCATTTTTCTTGTTTTTCAAGAAAAGTACGTAATTGTATATCGTATTTATGGAGTAAAACATTAGTAAGAACTACTTTTTTAACAATATAGAGAGGAAAACCTTTGCAAAGAGTGATTAATGATAGTGGAGTACTGGATGTCTGCCACTGTGAAGTTCTATCCCGGTACAGCCTACTCGCTGAAGAGTTGCATCTGTTTAAACAAACAGTACACCGAACTTCTGCGTCACGTATGTTCACATTATGATACTTCCGTGCATGTTTCCATCTTAAGATCATCATCAGGGAGAAAATTCAGTTGCACCAACAGTAGAACAACAGGAAGTTTAAAATATTAGTATTTCGGAAGTAACATTTTTTTTTCAGGGCGCATTTGGGTGGTATTGGGTTAAAATTCATTAAGTTTAAAGTGAAGATTTTCTTCTTATACGTAGAGACTTATTGCTGCTTTTGAGTACATGCGTTATACATTGACCTCAGTGCCGTAACAGCACGATGCCAGGCTCGGTTTGACTTGAATACATAAAAATGATCCATGCACTGAAAATTTCATAGGGAAGAAGTGAAGCTAGACGGGTTGCGTCCTCCAGGGGACGTCGTTCATCAGAATTGTAAGGCTGCTGGGGACCCGAGTGCGTACTCCTTGTTGGAATCGATAAATTTTACTTGCAACGGGAATGAGACAATTGTGGTAGCGAAGCCACAAGCTTCAGTCTCTACAAATATACAGTATAACCAACTCCCTTGTTCCACAGTTCAAGAATCCGCTGGACCACATAAATTCTGTTGGCTTAATCATCATTAATCCAGAAATGAAAATTTGAATTATCCAGAGGAAATAATACTAGCTGGCAGCTTTCTTTCTACTAATCAAGACTGATATCTGTGGATATATAAGAGTGTTTGTCTGTACGAACGTGATACGTATCACGCAGCAAAGCACAGGACGTAACACTCAACTCTCAACAACATAACCTTACACAATAAAACATGCCGCCACAACACCCTGTTTATACAACGAAACTAATCAGTAACTAATTTTAATAGTGACTTTAGCGAGGAAAGTGTAGCTCCCTGATGATGATCTTAGGATCGAAACATGTCGGAGCAATTTTAATGTTTTAATTTGGAATTTTTATGTATGTGCATCAGTTGGTGTACTAATTAAATAACTCACCGCTGTGCTGTAGAAGGAAACAAGGATTGACAGAGCAACTTTCGAACTGGCGATAATATTTGGACTGATACATTCCATCGTCGTATGCAAATGCTTTTTTTTTATTGTTTTTCTTTTATTGACTTATTTAAGCGAAATGGTATATTCCTTGTTACAAATTTTCACTGATTACTGTTCATCTACAGGACGGCACTAGAACCGCTGTGTTCTATAATGAAGTGTATAAGTAGACATAATGACAGCGACGTTCCGTGAAGTCTATTAAGCTTGCTTTAAAATGGAGATAATAAAACACCTGCTAATGAAGATCACCTGTACAGAATTGTGACAATAACTGTCTTAAGGTTTATGAAGTACACAAAAGAGATCATTTATTACTTTATACGCATTGGCCTGTATTATTCACCAATATGGCACTAAATCAGAATTACTGGAGAATATTTAATCTTTCATGCCAATTTTGAGTTAAACTTTATGGTTTAACGGGGAAAGGTTCCTTCATGATCTTGTACCAGCTATGGGTCTTGTTGGTAAATGTCGCTTAAAATAAAAACTGCTAGACAAGGATCCGTGACGTTATCAATCTCAGAATTTAAAATAAAGCAGCTCATTTCTGTAGGAGCTTGTCCTGGGACATAGATGATAAGGAAATATCTTCCTGTAAGTCGCTCCGTCTTATATTTTGTGCCGAATCTTCACGGCGAAATATTCAGTGGGTTTATCTCAACTCCGAAACGTCCGTATCATTTTTGGAACATGCCCAGTCTCTTATGGAGTAGGTAGAGAGAGCGCCTTCTCTGGAGGGTAAGCGGTCAGAGCGCGAATCTAACCACCCATCTCCATCTAATGGCAAATTTAAAGTGCGTGGAGCGATCATTTCTTATTATTGCAGCGTTTTCACATCTTGAACTTCCATTGCAGCATATCTTAAGCCTTTCACCCTAGACTGGCTCTTGGTGCAAGACGTTACGACGTTGTTAATCAACTAACCAACTGGTACGTGTGTCCTTTTTTAAAATGGTTATATTGCAAATGAACGTAAAATGCTTTTCCGTAATTCTCTGTTTCTTACCTTTGATTATATTCTTCTAAGTGTTTGCGAAAATAAATGAAAATTGAATGTCGTCTAATCCTAAAAGTAGAAAGAAAGTAGTGGGAATTGAATAATGAATTTGAGTTTCCCCAGAAGGAGAGTTTAATAGGGTCTCTCAAACCGGATACAGAGCGCCATCTTCTACAGATAAATTTGGAATAACAACCCCCCCTGAAAGTGTAGGAAATGTTATGCAAATAATACTTCGATCTCGTTTTATTATTCTTCCATTATGCATTTTATAGAAAGGTAAAGCATTAAAAGCTCAAATTGGCGTTTATGTTAACAAAACATATAGACATAGACTGTAGGGTGACTGTCTTCCTTCCTCCTACCAAGTAGATGAAAATATCAGGACTAGGAACTTCACATTTTGTGTGATTTAAAGTGAAACGTGGGGCAGAATTGAGTAGAAGGTATTATAAGTATGAAATAATGGAGAATTGAAGCAAAGATAGGTTAGTTTTACGGTAGAATAACATGATACTGAAAACAAATAGTTGCAGGCCAACACTATTTGATGAAGAGGTCTGAAGGGAAATTTGGTATTAAGTCTTTCGTGTTACGCTGAGTTTGGAAATTGGAAGCCGATTGAACACGACATGAAATTCTTTTAAGGAAATTGCTGTCGATAAAAATTGAAGGAACGATAAGGAGAGGTATGACGTAACAAGACTGGAGAAATTGAGAGTTATTTAGATTTTTATTACTGCTTAGTAAGATTTATTACCTCTTTCCCCATGTGTATTGTGACGTAATAAAATGTCTAGCCTACGTGAATATCAGTCACTAATAAGACAACTTTAGACCCTTGAATATTATTATGTGCTATAATCTACTCACTTTTATTTGAACAGCATATTCACTATAAAGCGACTGGCTACGGGCTGGACGGTCCGGGGATCGAATCCCGGTGGGGGCGAGATTTTCCGCACCTGTCCAGACCAGCCCTGGAGCCCACCCAGCCTCCTGTACAATGGGTACCGGGTCTTTTCCGGGGGTAACGAGCGGCCAGGGCGTCACGCTGGCCCCTCACCCTCTTCTAGTGCCGTGGTCAAGAAAGCGTAGAGCTATACCTCTACTCCCCCTATGGGCCGTACGGCCTGTACAGAGCCTCAGTGCTTGTACAAGGGTGCACTTTACCTTTGCCTTATATTTACTATAAAATGTTGACATGATTTGAATGGAAGAACAATGTGTGAGATGAATTTTAAATTATTCGAATTTCTTTGCCCATGAAAAGTGTAAAATAGGTATAGAATATAATGGACTGCAGTCTCTAAATGAATCCTATATTATTCATGGCTTCCAGAAATTGTTGGCATTCACAGGTACTGAAGTTTAAAATTTTTGTTGAAGTTTACCTTGCGATTTAAATGGAAGAGCTTTACAGTCACACTTTCAGCCACTCTTACAACACAGACCTTCATCAGTTACACATTATAGCTCTACAGGGAACACAGAAATTACGATTGTCCTGAATTTGCAAGCTGTGTGAGTGTTTTTTCCGAGGTGCAGTCTGTAATGACTATTGAGACGTACGTAATTCTTTATTACTCTCATCTTCTGTTCTTGTCCATAACTACTGCAACCAATCGATATTCTTGCATGGGGAACCACAGAATCATAAGCCGTAGACTGCTTCGTTGGATAGGAACAAATCCAACTACTTACCTTTCCGAAGTTAGTTTTGGAACGTCAAGAAAGTCATTAGTTCTTTTTCTTCTGACATGAGCGCAAAGCTTACATCTTTCATATTTAATGATATTGACCCACCACCAGGAGAGCCAATTTCCTGTCACACAAGTCGCATAAAGGGAACTTCATTGGATACAGCAGGTTTCTTTAACACAACTTTTTTCCTCCTTTCGATTAGTCTGCCTGTGAAATAAAGCAGATCTGAATTGAAGAACAGTGTCAGGTTATAAATGTGTGTTGCTAAATTGTGCACATTGTGTGCCTTTGTTCATACTTTTAGGTATAGCATGCTTCTGTGTGTTTAATATAAAACTGCTCGTATCTGCCGTGACGTAAGTCACAATGTTTCATTTTTTAGCCATGGAAGAGCGGCACTGTGAAGAAATTACTACAGTTTGTGAGTTTGTGCAACAGCGATTAGATATCTTAGAAACCGTCAGCAGTGCCATGAATAATGTAGGATTCTTTTGGAGATTGCAGTCCATTATATTCTATACGAAGTGTGACTAGAAACTCGATTGAACCGGGAGAGTGTGGGAGGTATAATGACTAGATTACGGTTTGGATAACCGTGGAGTCTTCGTTTAATTCCTTTCAAGGGCAAAATATTTAGGTGTTCTACAAAATGCCCATGCAACTGGATCTGGTTCACACCTAGCCTCCTTTACAATGAATATCGGACGCTCTTTCCCCCAGGGGTTAAGTGACGATATGTGAGAATGACCAATCTCTTCCATCTAGTACGAGGATGTTGTTGATTTTATCTATACCTGAACTCTCCAATATGCCTCATGGCGTGTACCCACGGACCAATTCACTTTACTGTAAATTCTGTCTTAACTCGGTGTTGGAATGCATTAACATCCAAATATTTACCATTTCGAAAGATGAGCTGCGGTTGGAAAAAAAGTTTACATTTTGTTATTTTGTAAACTGTATGGGAGAAGTTTCTGAAGGCCGACAGTGTAGGCTCGAGACATCCAGAGATTTCCCTCTCTACCTACATATCAAGATCGTTGAGGTTTCTTACTGTTAGGGTCAAAGTAAAAGAATAATTCCTTTGCAGTTTTCGTACTTCTTTCAAGTTAATTTAAAGGTCTTCGTGTAGAGAATGCAGAGAAATAGAATACAAATTGAGTAATCAGAAGACATAGCTCTAGAAAGCATCGTGTAGAACTCAATAAACACGAGCTGTGCTTAAGTGAATTTTTATGTAATTTCCGAGGTTTTCCTCCGTCTGTCCTTTTGGATATCAGTATAATACAATGACACCGAAGGCCTTCCTCCGGAAAGTAACTCATCATCTGTGTTAATCTTCGCTAAACACGAGACTCTGAATTGTCTATTTTTAAGTGGTCACGGAAGTCGATTAGTGTATTGATTATTTTTTATGTTTTTAGGTAGAAGAGTGAGACTGTTCTATTTCCCAAACTGCTTACACGTATACTGATGCTCCTAAAACTTACCATACCTTTACATTCAACCGCCTTCCTGCAGATGAACCCTCGGTTTCGAAACGTCTAGAAGACATAAAAATGTAAAAATTAAAATATTAACTTAGTAAATTTGCTTTTTTTGGTTTGTGTTGTATAATTTCATTAATTAATTTGCATAATCCTCTACTGAAACAAGCCATAGAGTGGCTTGAACGTTGATACATTAACTGCGTTGTTTTTACCAAACGTGGAATTAAGTTTTCTATTAAATGTCAATGTTTCATCATATGCGGTGTAATTTTATTCACAGTTCACGTCTGTCACATTAACGGTGTCACAAACTTATGTCTTATTCTCCCTGTTATAAGCCATTTCGCTTTTGGGACAAGATGGTACTGGAAGAATTGCAAGTTAAATAGGAAAGAGACTTTACATCCGTTGGCGGAATTCGTGTTTCCCAAAGCTTCCTTACGGATGCGTAAGAAGGTAGTAAGTGGGTCTGTATGTGAGAAATGACGACCACTTGCTTCAAAGACGGTGCGGTCAAGAATTTAGAATGAAGATTTTATAATTACAACCAACAAGATGCAACTATTTTTGAGTATTTATTTGTAAAAGGCTTTACATGTTTCGGGCGGTTCCTCCGCCCATCATTAGGAGCACATAACTGTACATTCAGCTTCAGGTTCCATTTCATCCACGATACCAGCCTGCAACAGTATTGGTTGACAATACCTGAAGCTGAATGTACAGTTATGTGCTCCTGATGATGGGCGGAGGAACCGCCAGAAACATGTAAAGCCTTTTAGAAGTAAATAATCAAAAATAGTTGCATCTTTTTGGTTGCAATTATAAAATCATACTAACGATGCACGGACACACGAATATCAAATTTAGAATGAAGACTTGTGCATTTTCAAGATTTCCTTCTCGTGTTTGCCAATATCTCGGTGTTTCTGAGACGCTAAACTGGTTAAAATAATGGTGACCCTCACATTACGTAGGTCCTTCCTTCCAAACTTGTGTTAAAATTTCAACCACCAATCTGTGTGAGAGCATGTTCTTCCCACAGGCTACTAGAAGACCACACTTTATCGAAATAAAAAAAAAACTGATATAGTACTTTGTACTGCGTTTCATTAGGCACGTTGGTCAGGAAGATTTCCGCAATTTTCGGGGTGATCATTTTTATCGATTCTTGATATTAGAGTTGTTATTGTTCTGTTTTTTCCCGCAAGTAGATCAACTTTCAGTGCTGAAATTTGAAATAAATGGCTGCCTGTTGTGGTATTGATGTACCGTGTGTTTTGTGATTCGAACTTAAATTATTATTCAGCTTCTGTTCTCAAGAATTAAGTCTTCTGGTCTGCCCCAATTAAGAACTAAACGCGAAAGCATAAATCTTCAATATTCGCATAGGATTTCGTGAATTACTTCATAGATCCATCAAAACCTACATGAAATAATCTAGGAAAATTGATCATAAATTGATATGCCTGTTGTACTGATCTACTTTTAATAAACCTTTGAAGTCTTGCGCTTTCTTTACGTACCACCAGGTTTGTCATCAACAAAAATTTACGTTCTGCGTGCGATGTGCAGTAAGGTTTTGTGTGGATCTCAGAACAGTCGGCAGTTATGTTCCTATACAGAAACAACTTATTGGGTTTAAAAACGGTAGGAGTTTTTTTTTTTTTTTTTTTCTTGGGGTTTGGGGGGAAAAAAAATTTAACCTTAAAAAAGCCCTTAAAACCCGGGGGGGGGGTGGGGGGGGAGG
>Ga0131853_10010143_pt1 | contig 17236 bp, 13 predicted proteins | sample TergutLab28metaG_FD_92764 | JGI IMG/M metagenome (GOLD analysis project Ga0131853, IMG submission 92764) | Labiotermes labralis P1 segment gut microbial communities from Petit-Saut dam, French Guiana - Lab288 P1 (version 2) (version 2) | ecosystem: Host-associated > Arthropoda: Insects >... | reverse complement strand
TCGGTATTGTCTAGGTAGAAATAAATACTCGCCTCGGTATTGTCATAGGGCAGTACCGGGCTTCCACCACAATTGATATACACCATTTCACCCAAGTAAGGCGCGAAGCCTTTCTTTTCTTCAAGGACATTTTTTAGAAAATCCTCAGGCTCGTTTGCTTCCAGTTTTTCGATGCGCTCTTTCATGTTTTTAAGCCGTAGAGCTTCGTCGTCTTGATCAACTGGTAGTGGTACATGCCAGGACATCCACCGCTCTATAACAGTTTTAGAACCGTCTTCATTAATTCGTTCACCTGGTTCAAATGGGGCATATAGGGTAGGATGGCATAAATCAAGATACTTGGAACAGGCCTTGAAATAGGTGTGGACATCGTGTACGGCGATATTAGGATATCCCGCCTTTTCAAATACACCTTCATGAATCAAATACTCAAAAATCGGTACCCGATCGGGTACCTCACCGCGCAGTGTCGCGACAACGCGGTCAGCACAGGAATAAGCCATATATATACCTCCTAAGTTTTATGCCCATACTGTACCCTTTTATATAAGTTTTTGCAAAGTCATTTTTTATTGTATATGTACAAAAAACCGAAATAAATATTGCTTCCAATACTTTTAACCAAAATAAGCAATAAAAAAAGGTATGACAGCATACCTTTTTCCGGTTAGTTTTTACTGGTGGGTTCCTACGTAAAATCCAAATCCACTTGCCCGCCCGCTCCCTCACGGATAAATATTTCTACTGCATAGTGACTCGGGTCTTGCCTGTCTACATATATGATGGCTCCCAGGTCATCATGCTCTCGACCCCATCTATTCCACATAAATAAACGGCTCTTGACCCGGCATCTTTGCCCTGAGCTATTGGTGTAAATGCATTCAGCAAATACAGCAGGGTTATTGTTGATTACAACTGAATTTGAAGATACGAGGGTGATCTCTTCGGCATCGTAACGGTCGCCATAATCTTTGAGCTCTAGTAATTTTTTCTCAGCTCTTCGATGTATGCTGTGTATAACAAAGCCAACAATAAAAAATATTACCCCCATACCGCCGGTAACAGCCAATGTTATTATGCTTCCCAGCCTTGCTTCGGGTGTGTCAATTGTACGTATCCCTAAGAATATAGCCACACCCACAAATGCTATAAATAGCCCAATGCATATGAATATTATCCCAAGAAATCGCAGCGGGCTTCTAAATGTCGGTAAACTTTGCATGGTTTTCTCCTCCCTAGTCTAATAATGCCAACAGTTCATCAATGCTTGTGTTATTGGTAATCGTAAACCGGTTAAGCCCGTAAAGTGATTGAGGCATCCCCATTATTATAGTATTGCTGCCAGACTGCACACCCATTGTAACCCTCACTCCCATATCCAGCAATATAACCCTACTGAGCAGGTCATATATGCCGTGAGGGTAGGCGATTGCGATAATAGGCTTACCGATTTCATTGTAAACCAGCTCGCTGATACGACGGTGATCTTCTCGCAAAATGGCGATATAATCTACCTCCGGTTCATTATACCATCTGAGAATATTCTCCCGGGCTTGACCTTCTTCCAAAGAGGGGGCCTGATGCATGTCGTAGCTATGGCTTTGAATATCCAAAACCCCAGTCATCGCACGAGCTTGCTCGAAACAGAATTTCGGAATTGTCGGGAAGCCCGTGTCTTTGTAAGTATCGGTTCCTACTGCCTCGCCTATTACAAAAGCCACTGCATTAAGCCCATATGCTTCAAGAATAGGAAATGCATATTCATATACGCTTAGATAGCCATCATCGAAAGTGATAACAACCGGTCTCTCTGGTAGCGGAACCCCTCTATCCACAAAATCAAGTAGCTGCTGCAAAGTAACCGCTGTAAAACCATTCTCATATAGTGCACGCATCTGTGCATCAAAGGTTTCCGGAGTTACAATCATATCATTGGCTGCATCTTCATCAATATGATGATACATAAGAATGGGGACATTGACGGTATTCGTATCAGTAGGCAATGGCTGGACATATGGCAGGCTTAGCGCGCGTTCCAGTGCGTTTTCTGGTGTCACAAATTCCCCAAAATCTTCAGGAACAAAAATGCTATCGTCATCAAATATCCGCGCAAGCACCATATCTCCAAGAGCTTGACGGAAATGGGTTGGGTCATAGAAAAACCGCGGGTCAAAGCTCAGAGAGTTCATAGAAAAATCCCAAAACGGAATAACCTCAGCAAGCCCTGTGAAAAATCTATTAAAATCATCCCGGTTAAAATAATCAAAATGCCGATAAAATAGCGGATTGAAAATAATTATCAGATTAACCCCAGCCGCTTCGCACATATCGCGTATCCTGGTAAGGCTTTCAAGGGTATTTTCAATTTGCAGCATTCGCACATCGTTATAAAATGGGAAATTCGTAAACTCAGGATATGTTGTATGGTACTCTTCCATGCATCCAATACGTGCAGCCGCACGACCGCGCTTATCAAATGCCCCTGTTGTTATATCAAACCAATCAGAAGCACCGGGCAAATATGATCTTGCCCGAAACGCGGTAATTTTATCAATAGAATACTGCGGATTCATCCAAAGATACCTGCTCCAAAATGTGAACCGGCTACCCCCGGCTGCATTAACATGCATACTATGCATTTTAGGGTTGTCCCTTTGGCGATCCTGGTCAAAATATACGCCATTGGTAATAGAAATACCGATAACGATGTTTTCGACTGTGAAATTTTCAATAAGATACCGGGCAGTATCTTCAACGTTATGCATATCCGCACCAAGGAAATGGAAATTAAAGAAATTGGCATCCAGATATTCATCGAGAAGATTAACACAAAAAGCACTCGAACCCGAAGCCCCAAGAATATAAGAGTCAAATTGATCATGATTTCTATCTATGAAAGTGAATTTCGCAATACGGGTATTTTGCGTAAGGCTATATGAATACCAATCAAAAATCGGATCCCCAAACACACCAAAAGGATCCACAAGCGCATTAAACACCGCCAGAGAGGAGACGGCAAGGATAATCGCGGAAAAGAAAGCAATGAGCCATTTTTTTGCTGACATAAAACCACCTAACATGCGAATTGTTGCCCTCCGCCAAAGGCGGAGGGCAACAATTCGGTTTTAACTAAAACTGCATATAAATAAAATACTCAGCGTCGCCCCAAATCCCAAAAAAGAAAATCGCAAGAAAAAGTAAAAACATCGCTACCAATTGGAGCACGAAACTTCTCTTCGCCAAGGCCGCACGCATTTCAATGCCTTTTTCCTGCCAAAACTCAATGCCCACAATCACAAATATTCCAACAAACACAATTATCATATCAAGCGAATTGAGACCAAACTGCAAAAGCGTCCCATCAAAAAGTGTTGCAAATTGGAAATTAGTAAACGTGCTACGCCACATAGACAATGTATACATAAGCCTAGGCGAGCGCGTAATATACCGCCCAAGAAACACAATAAAGGCTGTCCGCGCAATCGAAACCACCCACCAGCCACGACTTTCATTATTTATACGAAGTTTCGTTTTTATCCATGTGAAATTACTCGCCATCAGCAGCGATGATGTGATAATCGTAGCATTCCAAAGCCCAAAAGCAACCCAGCGGAAGTTTGCGCCATGCCAAACCCCTATCAGGAAGTACACGATAAATGTACATATCGCAGTGGGTATTACCTTCCCAAGGGTACCCCTTATTTTCTTACGCGTAAATTTCCCGATTCGAATAATAGGCTTGGACAATGCAAGCGAATAAAACAGATAATCCTTCAGCCAAGCTCCCAGAGTGATATGCCAACGCCGCCAAAAATCCACAAGCGAAACAGAAAAAATAGGTCTTCGGAAGTTTATCGCCAGGTCAATGCCAAACATCTTGGCAACCCCACGGGTTATATCAATTCCCCCCGAAAAATCACCATATAGCTGAATACAGTAAAAAAACACAGCAAAGGCAATTACTGCGCCACTGTGCATTGTTATATTTTCAAATGTATAATTGACCAAAACGGCAGTACGATCAGCAATTACAAGCTTCTTGAAATAGCCCCACATAATAAGCTGAATGCCATACTTAATATTGGTAAAATCAAATCCACTACCCTCGGTAAGCTGAGGCGACAACTGATGAAAGCGGCTGATCGGCCCTTGGATAATCTGTGGGAAAAATGAAACAAACAACGCATATTTGGCAATGTTCCCCTCAGGCTCATGCTTACCCCTGTACACATCAATTACATAACCCACCGACTGAAAAATAAAAAATGAAACCCCAAGCGGAATCAGCAAATTAAGCCCAAACTGCTCCATTGCCCGTACCGAGCCGGTGAGCTCAATAACAAAATTCCAATACCTGAGAACGAAAAGCATCCCAAAGCATATGAGAATGGTCAATGAAACTATGTATTTCTTCTGTCTTTTTAACCGGATTGCAGCCGGGTCGTTATTTTTAAGATCAACCAGCTTTGCATTAAACCTACCAAGCAGCAAACCCGCACAGAATGTCAGAATCGTTGTAAAAATAATATAAAAAACAGTCGTCCAACCGCCGACCATATAAAAAACATAGCTGACCAAAAGCAAAACCACCCAGCGAAAACGCTTGGGTACTATATAATAAAATGCAAGCGCGCCGAGAACAAAAAAAATAAAGTTAATCGAAGTAAACGGCATGTTAATTTAACCTCCGCTGAATTAAGCCCATCATGCCATCAACGGAATTAAAATTCTCAGGAATAATATCTTCGACGCTGAGTTCAAGATTAAAAGTTCCTGCAATTTCGGAAACAATTGTTACAACATCCATAGAATCGATAACCTCGTCATCTATCAGTGATGTTTCATTTTCAAAGTCAACACCGGGACAGGATTCATGCAGTATTTCAAGTAATTCCTTCTTTAGTTCCGCTGGATTCATAAAAATATTCCTCTTTCAATTTAACTCGGTCAATTTTATCATTGGCATTACGGGGTAAGCTATCTTTTTTGATAAAAATATTAGGGTACATATATTTGGGAAGCATGTTGCGAATATCTGCAAGGATTTCTTTTGCAACCATATCCCCTGCATACGCACAAACTATTTTATCCCGCTCCTTGTCAAAGAAGCAAGCAAGCTCGCGTATATTAGGGAGCGACGAAAGATGTACTTCGATTTCACCGAGTTCTATGCGGTAACCCATATGCTTTATTTGACCATCGCGCCTGGACGCAAATACGATAAGCCCTTCATTATTTACGAGACCGATATCCCCTGTACGATATATCTTGTCGGGATAATATGGATTGAATGGGTTTTGTATAAACGCTGCATCGGTTTTTTCATTATCGCCATAATAGCCGTGAGCAAGCCCTGTGCCCCGCACGCAGATTTCCCCGGGTTGACCGGCAGGGACGAGCCTTAGCTCTTCATCAAGAAGCATGACTTCCTTGTTTTCGCATGGGATTCCTATAGGGATAACCTCGTCATCGGCATATGGGCGGTCAATTTTATAGTAGGTGCAGTCCACGGTTACCTCAGTCGGACCGTATAGGTTTACATAATTGATGTCAGGCAGGGAACGCCGCCAAATATTTAGCTGCTTTGCATAAAGAGCCTCACCGCCAAGGATTACCTTGTTAAGACTCGTGGGTGCGATTTTTTCCAGTACACCGGAGTTAGCAACTAGGTGGAACGCCGCGGTAGCCCATACCAAAGAGGTTGCCTTAACATTATCAATAAATTGCATCAATGCAATCGGTGTCATAAAAAGCTTCTTAGGAATGATATAGGTTGTGGCGGCACATTTAAGCGTAAGATAGATATCCTTGACGGATAAATCAAAATAATATGGAGCTTGGTTGGCAAGAATATCATTTTCGGAAAACGTAAAGGTATCAGCCATCCAATCAGTAAAATCAATAAGGCTGCGATGCGATATTACAATGCCCTTAGGTACGCCTGTGGAACCGGATGTAAAAATTACATAAGCCGGGTCGATATCCAGTACACGGCTTGTGCGGGATTTTACAGCTTTGCAATCGGGTATGGTTGAAAATCCAGCTTCGGCTAAGACAGCAGGAAAACCAAGCTGCTCCACAAGAGAGCTGGTTTTATTTGAATGAACTACAAATAGGGGATCAAGCCGAGTTAATATTTCTTTGAGACGCTCGACAGGCATTTGGCTGTCGATGGGTACATAATAATTTCCGCTATACAATATAGCAAAGAAAGCCGTAAGGGATGCAGCTGTACGTTCAACCAAAACGGCAATAGGACGATTTATTTTATCGGTTTTGCCAGCGATATACGTAGCAAGAGCTTGACTGCGATAATCCAGCGTAGAAAATGTCAACGACTCATCGCTGTCTACAAAAGCAATCTTATCAGGAAAACAAGCCGCTGAGGATTGTAAATATTCAAGTGCATTTGTCTGCAAGGCGAATTACCCCCGAAAATTAAGAACTTTGTCACTATAGCAATATCCTTTATGCATTGTCAATTCGCATAAAGAAAACCCGGCTACAGCCGAGGTATGCTAGGCTACTGCTCGCAGAAAAATAAAACCTGGAGCGTGTCGCGCGCTTTCATTTAAAGCTTTGTTTTCATAAAAAAAACCTCGGCTACAAGCCGAGGTATGCGAGACTTCAGCTCGCAGAAAATGAAATAAAGGAGGGGAAATATCGAATATATCAGGAATTTAGCGTATTGATGCCCGGAGTTCTATCTCCAGGGTTATTGGTGTTTCTCCATCACGTAATAGCCTTACCTCAACTATATCACCGATTCTTCGTTGAAGAATCATTAATTGCAGTTCTGCTATTGCAAACACTGGCTCACCATCAAAAGCAGTGATTATATCATATGGTAATATCCCATTAATCTCTGCTGCTCCACCTGGAGCTACAGCAGTTATTAAAACGCCCATGGCAGGTATACCTAAATACTCGGCAATTTCTTCGTTTACATCCATTCCTACTATGCCAAGAGCAGGTCTATCTGGGCAAATAAAAGCTTCTACTATAGGAATTACTTCATTTGATGCAATACTATAGCCTATCCCTTCGATGGCTGCAGAGCCAAATATCATCATTGCCCTGTCTATGTTTATCCCTATTACTTCACCTCTCAAATTTATAAGAGGTCCACCGCTACTACCGTAATTGATTGCGGCATCAGTCTGCAAAACTGTAAGGGTGTAATCAGGAAAAACTATGTCTTGCTTTCCGGCACTTATAATGCCCCGGGTAACAGAAATGCCTTCATTGCGTGCGTTACCCATTGCAAAAACAACGTCGCCCACCTGCATTGTAGAGGAATCTCCAAAGGTGGCAATTGTATAGCTTTCTATGCCTGCTTCCGCAAGCTGAGCCTTATCTACAGAGATTACGGCAAGCCCGGTATGCCTTTGACTATTTACAAGATTCGCTGTTAATGGTCTGCTACCTGATATTCGTACATGAATAATCCCATCTGCCGGTACCACATAGTGACCTGTTGCGATAAATATACGATCCTCAAGGTCTGCAAATATTGTTCCGGAACCTGCGATAGGTTGGCGGGTACTACCTTCAAAGCGAGTAGTAATGCTAACAACGGCTGGCTCAAGAAGTTCTACCATGTCCGCTACCGTGCTTGCTTGTAGCTCGCTTGGCTCGAAAGTGTAACGATTGCTTGTGATTGCCGGGGGTACACTGTATTCGATGGTCGTTTCATCTGTAGGTATATAGCCTGCACGACCGGTTGCCCACATATAAGCAGCTCCCAAACCAAATCCCAAACTTCCCATTCCAAATGTACATACAAGTAAAAGTACCGCAACGATTCGAAGCCACGAGCGCCTTTTGGGGGGAACTAATTCCCTGTGAGGCTCATCGCCCCTTATTAATAGGGGGGAATCAATTGCGTGAGTGATATCTTCCGTGATCAGGTGCTCAGTTTTCATTGGTTCCCACACAGGAGGCGAAGCTGGTTCTGTTACCTCCCAGGAAGTTGCATGGGTTGTTTTTTCCAGGTCTCTCTCTATTTCCGCCTGGATTTCTGCTTGGATCACGTCAATGTCGGTCATCCACGATTTTTGCATACTATTTCCTCCCACTTGCATATTATATCGCTAATTTTGCATAAATATGTGAACAAAATGTAAATTTTCCTGAATTACTGTTCAATTTAGTAATTCTTCAATTAAATCCAGGGCATGGTCAACCATATATACATCAGGGTCATATGGTATGTCTGCCGGAATACCCATCATATGGATATTTTCCCCGTCGGGACCGTGTACCAGCAAAACGGTTGCCCTTACCGCGTATCCCCCGGTAAGTGGGATTGTTACCTGCCCAATGCCTTTGCCGAAGGTTGTCGAACCGATAGATACAACATTTGGCATATGGTATCTCAGAGCCATGATAAGCCCTTCTGCCGCACTGGCGGTACGTCCGTTTTGCAGGATAATAATATTATCGAAATCGAAGAACGGCTCATTTCGGGAAGTAATCGTGCGAGAGAACATATTCATCCTGGTTTCTTCAATTGAAAGTACTGCCCCTCGCGGCACGAATAGGTCTGCGATACGATGAAAGTCAGAGAGCCAGCCTCCAGAATTACCTCTTAGATCAAGGATTAAATTTGAGTACTGAGCCAGCTCTTCTTTATTATCAATTACAAACTCCCGGGCTATGCGTGATAAATTTGGTACAAAAAGCTGTACAGTGTCGTCAGTGAGGTGGGTAACAGCGGCTGTTCTGGCACGTGCCACTTCACGCTCACGTACTGCTACATGTTCCTGGGGGGAGTATAGGTAGGTGTAGCGGTCATTATTGATGCCGGTAAGGTAGCCGGTAACAACAGATATCACTACCCGGTCAAAATCCCGATGGAAGCTTGTGCGGTTTTCTTCCCTAATATGATTGGCATACATTTCTTCTAGTGCATCGGTGAGAACATAATTGTTGGCGATGAGTAGCTTAAACACCCAGTAGTCGTAGTTAAAATATACAGTAAATCCAAAGCCGATAACGAGGACGATAAAACTTATCTGGAAAAACCAATAGCGACGGCGTTGGCTGCGGTATTTTTTTGTTGGAATGGATGTTGTTTCGATTTCGGGGGTTTCATCTGGTGGAGTTTCTGCTATATCATCTATCACATTGAACACCTTCCTAATTAGCTGAATTGTCGCTATAATCAAGATACCCCATTAACTTTGATGTGTAAACTACAACTTGGGTATATTTTCAATATTTATGTCAAAAGGAAGAGTTGTCCCATGAAAAATGAAAAAAGCGAAAAGTTAATCGCACAAAACAGAAAAGCATATCACGATTTTTTTATCGACGAGACTTTTCAAGCAGGCATATCTCTTGTAGGTACGGAGGTTAAATCCATGCGGGCTGGGCGTTGTAATCTCAAGGAGAGCTATATTAGGATACATGAGGGCGAAGCCTTTATCGAAGGGATGCATATAAGCCCTTATGACCATGGCAATATCTTTAACCAAGACCCGGTACGCCGTCGCCGTCTACTCCTTCATAAAAAGGAAATAAGAAGATTAAAAGCAGCCGTTGCCCAGGAAGGATATACGATTGTTCCTCTCAAGGTTTACTTTTCCCGAAGCTTGGTGAAATTAGACATCGCGTTAGCAAAAGGAAAAAAACTCTATGATAAGCGTGACACAATTGCGAAAAAAACCCAGGAGCGGGACGCAGCCAAGGAGTTTCGTCAGAAAGTCAGGTAAGCCGTTTACGAGACTATGTCTTTTTAGAATTGTTTGCCAATGGGAAAGATTAAGGTATAATTCATAAAAAAATAAAGAAATACAAGGAGTCAATATGTTCGGAACAGATATAGGCATTGACCTAGGTACAGCATCAGTTTTGGTATATATCCGTGGTAGGGGAACGGTTTTGACTGAGCCTTCCGTTGTTGCCATCGACCGCAATACAGACGAAATTATAGCAGTAGGAGAGGATGCTCGTAGGATGCTGGGGCGTACTCCCGGCAATATTGTCGCAATACGCCCAATGCGTGAGGGGGTAATTTCTGATTATCGTGTAACTCAACGGATGCTCAAGTATTTTATCGATAAGGCAGTAGGGCGACCACTGATGCGCAAGCCTAGAATCGCGGTTTGCGTGCCTTCCAGCGTAACAGAGGTAGAAAGAAAAGCGGTCAAAGATGCCGCCCGCCAAGCAGGTGCTCGTCAAGCCCTTATAATCGAAGAGCCTATTGCGGCGGCTATCGGTGCAGGCATAGATCTTGCCCGGGCATGTGGCTCTATGGTTGTTGATATCGGTGGGGGCACAACGGATGTTGCGGTTATCTCCCTTGGAAACACGGTAGTAAGTACATCGATTAAAGTGGCAGGGGACAATTTCGACGACGCGATAATCAGATATATGCGAAAAAAGCATAATGTCCTAATAGGAGAACGCTCCGCGGAGGACTTAAAAATTAATATAGGAACCGCATTCCCCAGAACCATGTCCCAAACCATGGACGTAAGAGGGCGCAATTTGGTGACGGGCTTACCAAAGACTATTACAGTAAGCACGGAAGAAATGCAGGAAGCCCTACACGAAGCAGTAACAGCTATTGTAGACGCGGTACACTCTGTATTAGAAAGAACCCCACCGGAGCTTGCTGCCGACATTGCCGATAGAGGTATAGTAATGACCGGTGGCGGAAGTCTTTTGTATGGGTTGGATAAACTCCTCAAAGACCGCACTGGTATAAATACATTGATAGCGGAAGAGGCAGTAAGCTGTGTTGCCATCGGAACGGGCAAGTTTATTGAATTTGTGTCCTCAGGGAAAATAAATCCAGCGGATTATGACTCGGATAGGTAGAAATTTTTCTTGACACATCCATCAAAGATATATATAATCCTCTCCGTTGGACCAGTAGCTCAGTTGGTTAGAGTGCCGGCCTGTCACGCCGGAGGTCGAGGGTTCGAGCCCCTTCTGGTTCGGAAAATGAAAACGCCCCTATTGATGGGGCGTTTTTTGTGTGCAGAGAATGAACAGCATCCGTCATTGCGAGGAGCAAAGTGATGAAGCAATCCAGTGTCTGAGCGGTTTCTGGATTGCTTCGCTTCGCTCGCAATGACAGACTGATTAATTGTTGTTTGATTCCAAATCGGCTTTGCTGAGTTGTTTAACTTTTTAATATATCGTCAATTGTTTATTATCGTATCCGGATTTGTAGCCATGGATAATTGCGTTCATATCATATATAAGCCCCAGACTTTCACATTCTACTATAAATATATCCCATAATTTTTTCGAACGAGGGGATATGCAGTTGTATCTGGTGCCGAATCGTTTGATATATTTTTCTTTTACATCAGGATCCAGATTTTCGTAAAAGTATTCTCGGCTTCCTTGCCTTAGGGTCATGCCCATATATGTGTAAATAAATTTTCCACCGGCTTCTTTTGTCATTCGGCAAACCTTTTTGATATTTTCATCTGTATCACTAATGAAGGGGAGTAGAGGTAATAGCATTGTTCCGCAGAATATGCCCTGAGATGAGAGCATTTTCATAGCCTCAAACCTCCTTGAAGCTGGAGCCACATGGGGCTCTATTTTTTTACATAAATCATCGTTAGCAGTGGAAATAGAAAATTTAGCAATTACCGGGGAATGCTCTTTTATATCTGTGAGAATATCGGTATCACGAGTTATCAAGTCTGACTTCGTAACCAGTGACACTCCGAATCCATAGGCATTTTTAAGTTCAAGTGAGTTGCGCGTTAGTTTTAGCTTTTCTTCTAGTGGGTTGTATGGGTCGCTCATTGCCCCGGTGCCTATTACACCGGTTTTAACCTTTCGCCTGAGTTCGTTGCGGATAATTTCCAGGGCGTTTTCTTTTATTTTCACGGTATCAAAATCATGATTGCGAAAGCAGTCGCTTCGGCTGTCGCAGTAAATACAGCCGTGAGAGCAACCGCGGTATATGTTCATGTTATAGTCCACTCCAAACCAAGAATCTGGACTTGTAGTTGGGCGGATTATTGTTTTAGAAGGAATAATGTTCATAGTGAAGGATTTTATGATATCATTCCCATAATAACAAGCCCGAAGGGCAACACAAGGAGGAAGCCATGAAAATCGGTGTGTTACTAGAAGGATTCAGACTTGATTTGAAAGAAGCATTAGCAAAGGCAGCGGCATTGGGTGCCCAGGGTATACAGGCATATGCCGTTGATGGGGAGCTGGCTCCTGAGAATATGACGGATGCAAAAATCCACGAATGGCTAGAACTGGTCAGGAGTCACAACATGGTATTTTCTGCAATTTGCGGAGATTTGGGCGCGACTCCAAATGATGTAGGCAGCGGTTTCGAAGTTGCCGAAGAAAATGTATGGAGGGTGAAACGCTCCAAGGAAATTATGGATCTGGCAAAGAAACTGGAATGCAATGTTGTAACAACCCATATCGGTACAGTTCCCGCCGAAGAATGCCAGAAAAAAGAAAACATGCGTGCAGCATGTCGTGAGCTTGCAATATACGCTGACTCAATAGGTTCGTACTTTGCCGTTGAAACCGGGCCTGAAAGTACGGTGCTGCTCAAGGAATTCCTGGATAGTCTCGGTGCGAAAGGCGTGCGTGTAAACTATGACCCGGCAAATCTTGTCATGGTAGTAGCAGACGACCCTGTAGCAGGGGTACACACCCTTTCTGATTATATTGTCCACACACATGCCAAGGACGGTATTCAGGTATCAGCAGACCCACTAAAATGGGAAGAGCTTCCGCTGGGGCAGGGGGGCGTAAACTGGGATGAGTATCTTAAAGCTTTAAACGCTATAGGCTTCAACGGATTCCTAACCATTGAACGCGAAGTTGGGGATAACCCTGAGGCGGATATTAAACTTGCTGTGGATTTTTTGAAGGAGAAGCTTGTCAAACTTGATATTAGATAATCGTAAAATCCAAATCAGGGCAGGGGACACTATATTGTCTGCCGCCAGAAATGTGGGGATTTTTATCCCGACATTATGCCAAGATGACCGCTACCCGGCTCATGGGTCATGCGGTCTTTGCATCGTTGAAGTGGAAAATAAGCTTGTACGAGCCTGTGCCACCGCTGCCATAGATGGAATGAAGGTTTTTTCGTCTTCGCAGCGGGTGGTTAGTGCCCGTAAGCAGTTGTTAGAATTGCTTTTATCTGCTCATACAGGCGATTGCAAAGCACCTTGTCAACTGGCTTGCCCGGCTTATTCTGATTGTCAAGGATATATAAAAATGATATCTCAGGGGAAAGAAGATGAAGCCTATCGTTTAATGATGGAGGCACATCCCTTTCCCTGTTCCATAGGACGGGTATGCCCCAGACCATGCGAAGCCAAATGCCGTCGCGGGCTTGTTGACGCACCTATAAACATAGCAGGATTAAAGCGTTTTGGCGCGGATATAGGCAGAGGCTTTGTACCCGAAGCCGGTTCTGAAACTGGTAAATCCGTAGCGATTATAGGTGGCGGTCCCGGTGGGCTTACGGCGGCGTATTTTCTCAGGCGAGCCAGTCATAGGGTTGTAGTTTATGATCGTATGCCCAAAATGGGAGGGCTGCTGCAGTATGGGATACCGGAGTATCGTTTGCCGAAGACGGTGCTGGATGATGAGATTGCTGTTTTGGCAGGAATAGGAATTGAGTTTGAAAATAATGTTGTTGGAAAAATAGAACAGCTTCGAGAGCGGTTTGATGCAGTTATAATTGCAACAGGAGCAGGGCTTAGCCGTCCGATGGGTATACCAGGAGAGGATTCGCCTTGTGTTGTGGGCGGTATAGATTTTTTGCGTGAACTGGATTTGCGAGATGCAAAAGATGTAGTTGTAATAGGTGGAAGCAACACGGCAATTGATGCAGCAAGAACAGCACTACGCCTAGGCGCGGAAACTGTAACAATCGCATACCGACGTACGAAAGATGAAATGCCCGCAAACCCTGCCGAAATTGCCGAAGCCGAAGATGAAGGTGTGATTTTTAAATTTCTGGTGGCTCCTATGGAGATAAGCCAGGGTATTCGCTTGCAGAAGATGACCCTGGGAGAGCCTGACGGTGGTGGCAGACGCGCACCGGTTCCCATTGCGGGAGAAGAGGAGTTGCTCAAGGCTAATATGATAATCTCAGCAATTGGGCAGGATATAAACCTTGATGGGCTTCAAGCCCTTGAAACATCCCGCTATGCTTTGACTGTAGATACGGCTACCTTCCAAACAAGTCAGCCGAGAATCTATGCAATCGGGGATGTGACAGGGCAGAGTACCTATGCAATTGAAGCAATAGGTCAAGGGCGAAAAGCTGCGGTAGCGGTTCATAAATATTTAACAGGACAGGCTCTACCATGGGAGATTGCGCAGGATGTTTTAGTTGTTGAAGAAAAAACTCAAACAGATTTTGTTGATACCCCAAAAGCTTTGCGAGCAGAGAATCCCATAAAAAAAGAAGCCCATATGGGCATAAATTCATTCGAAGAAGTGCATCAGAATCTATCCAAGGAAGCTGCTCTGAAAGAAGCAAGCCGCTGCCTATCCTGCGGCTGCGGGGATTATCATGAGTGTCGGCTTATCAGGTTTGCCAACGAGTACAATGCTGTCCCAATTAAATATATTAATCCAACAAAGCCCAATCAACCCATATGTAATGAAAATCCTTTGTTCACTTACGATCCAAACAAATGCGTACACTGTGCCTTATGTGTGAATGCTTGCCAAGGTAAAATTCTTACCATGATAAATAGAAGCAATAAAACCATGGTAGCGGCACATCCGCAAAGCGACTGTGTACGTTGTGGCAATTGCATGGCGGTTTGCCCAGTTGGTGCTAGGGTATAACCCCTTGTCATCATAAATGCGTTGAGCGAAGCGAAGCAATCCAGAAACCGCGTGAGGGCTGGATTGCATCGTCGCTACGCTCCTGCAATGACAAAGAATGTACATAAGTTTTTACCCTTGCTTTAGCACATCCACCATATCTGTTTTTTCCCAAGGCAAGTCCAAATCATCGCGACCCATATGCCCATATGCAGCCACTTGCTTGTATATAGGTCTACATAAATCAAAATGCTTAATAATAGCCGCAGGGCGCAGATCAAAATGCTTGTTGATTAGTTCCACGATTTTGCTGTCAGGGATAGCCCCTGTCCCTTTTGTATTTACATGTACAGAAACGGGGCTTGCCACTCCTATTGCGTAGGCAACTTCTATTTCGCAGTGCCTCGCAAGCCCTGCCGCTACAATATTTTTGGCAATATATCTTGCCATATATGCCGCTGAGCGGTCGACCTTTGTTGGATCCTTACCGGAAAATGCTCCGCCTCCATGTGAGGCATACCCACCGTAGGTATCTACAATGATTTTGCGTCCGGTTAGACCGCTGTCGCCTACCGGGCCGCCGATTACAAAGCGACCTGTTGGATTGATATAGTATTTTGTGTCATCTCCAAGCATTTCCGCCGGGATAACCGCTTTTATTACATGCTTCATTATGTCTGATCGTATTTGCTCCTGGGTTACCGTTTCGCTGTGCTGGGTGGATACTACTACTGCCTTTACGCCTATAGGACGTTTTTGGTCATCATAGGCAACAGTGACTTGTGCTTTGCCGTCCGGGCGTAGATAGGGTAGGGCACCGGTTTTACGCATCTCGGCAAGCTTTCTTGTTAGCTTATGCGATAGCGCAATGGGCAGGGGCATTAGCTCCATGGTCTCATCGCAGGCATATCCGAACATCATCCCTTGGTCACCTGCGCCAATGTCAGCTTCCGGGCTGTCTCTGGATTCCAGCGCGGCATCGACTCCCATTGCAATATCCGGTGATTGCCCGCTTAGGGTCACAAGTACCGAGCACGCGTCCGCGTCAAAGCCCATATCTCCGCTGGTGTATCCGATTTCTCGGATGGTATCTCGTGCTACCTTTTCTATATCCACATAGCAGTTGGTGGTGATTTCACCCATTACAAGCACCATACCCGTGGTGGTGCAGACTTCACATGCGACCCTAGCCTTGGGGTCTTTAGCTAAAATGGCATCCAGTACCGCATCGGAAATTTGGTCGCATAGTTTGTCCGGATGCCCTTCTGTTACTGATTCTGATGTAAATAAATACATATGAGTTCCTCCTTCAGGAAATTTGACAAAAAAATAAGCCCAACTCAGGGCTTTATTACGTTTCTTCGTATTTCCATACGAAAGCGCATCTTCCAGCGGTATGCCGCTGGGGGAATTAGCACCGTGCATATGCCGGTTGCTGGGTTTCAAAGGGCCCTGATCCCTCCACCTCTCTTGATGAAATATTCAATTGTTAGCTTATATCATACCATGTTGTGTGTTGTTGTCAATATGTTTCAAAACGGGCGACCGAAGATGGTCGCCCGTTTCAATTATCTCTATCGAATGCCCAGCATAACATTATTAAGCAGCTCATTAAGCAATTCTATATCCTGGAATGACCCGCCATACATTAGATTAACCGGTGCGAAAACCTCGCTGTCAGCAGAAAACTGAAAGATAATTTGAACCATTGTGATTTCACCATCAACCAATGCCTCAGCATGAACACTTACATAATCAAAATGCTCATCGACAAAATGCGACCATACAGGGTGACCGGTGAAAAATCCTTCCAGGGCAAGGCCGATTTGGACATTTGGGTGTGCCGGTAGATTTCCTGTATAGATCCTATGGATATGATACTCTTCCCGGGTCATATTGGCAGTGGGGTCGTATTCATGCTGCCCGGTGCCTCGCCAGCCAGTACCATCCTCGCCGCCTCTGTTGATCACGATAAAAACCACCAACACTATTACTGCCGCAAGTAGTGCAACAGTAACACCAAATAACCCCGTTACAAGCCTGCGCTGTTTGGTAATTTCCTTTGCATCTATTTCTATTTCCGGTTCATTATCTTCAATATCGGATAGAGCATTTTCTTCCCATAGAGGTACCTCTACGGGGAGAGGGGCTAAATCTTCTTCTATGATTTCTTCTATTGGGGCTTGTGGTAATTGGGCTATAGGATCGTCAGCTTCTTCAGGCACGTTTTCATTTTCGCTTGAAATATCTTGTGCTGCGTTAATTTCATCGGATTCCTCTATTGCAATAGCTTCAGCTTTAGTGCCGCAAGCAGGGCAAAAATCTGAATCCGCTGCAAGCTCTTGCCCGCACTCAGTGCAAAATCGCTCGTCCTCAGGAATCGCGATTTCGGCACCGCAATCGGCACAGAAGGCAGAATCCGCCGGTAGCTTCACCCCGC
>Ga0131853_10010142_pt1 | contig 17237 bp, 17 predicted proteins | sample TergutLab28metaG_FD_92764 | JGI IMG/M metagenome (GOLD analysis project Ga0131853, IMG submission 92764) | Labiotermes labralis P1 segment gut microbial communities from Petit-Saut dam, French Guiana - Lab288 P1 (version 2) (version 2) | ecosystem: Host-associated > Arthropoda: Insects >... | reverse complement strand
CGAGCCTAGATTTTAACTCATTCAATGCCACTAGCGCGCGATTTTAGACGACAAAGTGGCATTTTGTGACTCGCGAGCCTAGATTTTAACTCATTCAATGCCACTAGCGCGCGATTTTAGACGACAAAGTGGCATTTTGTGACTCGCAAGCCTAGATTTTAACTCATTTAATGCCACTGGCATGCTGTTTCTGACGCGAAAGTGGCAGAAGTTCAGCCTGAGCACACACTGCAGTTGCAAGTATAACTTTACGGAAAAATTACAACCGACATCACCTAAACAGCGTCACCTCCTCATCCGCTTCTTCTAACATTTCCACCTCGTTAATTTCCGGTAGCTCCTCAATCGTCTTAATCCCGAAATAATCTAAAAAGCTGTCCGTCGTTCTAAATCTCATCGCACGGCCCGGTGTATTCGCGCGACCCGCTTCCTCAATCAAATCAAATAGCAGTAGCTTCTTCATGATCGAATCGTTACTCACTCCCCGAATCGCCTCCAACTCCCCGCGCGTAATCGGCTGTTTATACGCAATGATCGCCAACACCTCAAGCGCCGCGGTCGATAACATTTTTTGCCCAGGGCTCTCTAGCAATTTTTTAAAATAAGGCGCGTGATCTTTTTTTGTAACCATCTTATACACGCCAGCCAGCTCTGAAATGGCAAGGCCATAATCCGTTTTTTCGTATCGATCGCGCAATTGGCCGATTAATACCTCAACTTCGTACTTGCCCAGTTCAATGACCTCCGTTAGCTGCTCTAAACTAACGCCTTCATCCCCCACCGCAAAGAGCAACCCTTCAAGAATTCCTAAAAAATGTTCGTGACCCATGGTTTAAAACCACCCTTTCGCAACCACTTCAATGTCGTCTTCGGACGCGTTTTGAAGCAGTCTAATTTCTCCTGTTTTAGCCAACTCAAGCATAGCCAAAAACGTGACAACAACGTATTCTTTATCAAAGCGTTCAAAGATAGCTAGGAAATTAATTCGCTGTTTAAAGTTGAGCGCCTCTTTAATGGCCGCCATGCGATCCGCCACGGTGACTTTTTCTGCCACAATAGTCGTCGGAATAGGTGTCTCCAATTGCTTCCGGCGAATCAGTTTTTCAAAAGCCAAAATCAGCTCTGAGGTATCATAAGTAACATCTAACCTTAGGTGCTCATCGATGTATTCCGAAAAATCAATGGCAGGCTTCGTGTAAAATTGCCCGCGCGCTGCTTCAAGTTCTCTAAAGTCATCGAGCGAATCTTTATACATTTGATATTCCAATAAGCGACGAATCAGTTCCGCTTCCGGGTCTTCTTCGTATTCATCATCAAATTCAGCGTCCTCTTTCGGCAGCAATTTTTTACTCTTGATCAACATTAAATTAGCAGCCATCACTAAATACTCACTGGCAACATCCAGATGCAAATCCTTCATCGCCTTAATGTAAGTCAAATATTGTTCGGTTATCTCAGAAATCTTTACTTCGTGAATGTCGACTTTTGCCTCTTTAATTAAATGCAAGAGTAAGTCGAGCGGACCTTCGAATGCTTCTATTTTAGTTTCATATCTTATCATTTGATCTACTCCACTTCGATGTCGAGCGCCCTTAGCAACTGCTCAGCACGTGTGATGTTCCCCATTTCACTGTACTGAAAAATCAAGGCACGGTTAATGTCATTAAAATTCTCTTGTTCCGATAAATTAACACCTCTGATCCACAACCCGCTTGCAAGGATGATCAAACTAACAACGCTCAACACCGAACGGATCATAAAAGGTTTGGTTCTGGGTGTCCCAACAATCGCTGTCGCCAAGAACCCGCCAATTAAGCCGCCCAGATGACCAAAATGATCAATGTTAGGCATCGCAAAACTAAACAGCAACGTAAACCCCATTACTTGTGTCACGAGTTGGCGCGTCATTGGCATAAAGGTTTTTCGCATTTCAAAGCTCAGAAATAGCAAAACGCCAATAAAGCCGTACGCCACTCCTGACGCACCCACTGAAACCCTCGGGCTAAAGGCAAAGCCAAACAAACTCCCCATCAATGCACTGACGATGATGACAAAAATAAAGCGCCATTTCCCAATAACGTTCTCAAGTAAGGCACCAAAGCGATACATGAACATCGCATTAAAAAAGAAATGGACCAAGCTAAGGTGTATAAACGCAGCGGTAAACAAGCGCCAATATTCGCCGGCCACAATTAACGGGCTAAACGTGGCGCCGTAATGAATAGCGGCAAAAACATCAGCTGGAATCGGCGTATTAGGAAGACGGCCAATTTGAAACATCAAGTACAAGCAAAACAAGCCTAGTATGACCAAATAAATTTGCGTCACAAGCGGTGACTTGTTTATCATGGAAAATCCGACATCCTGTAACGCACGCGTCTTAGAATCGTTTTTTAATCGGGTTGCCAGCTCCACGATGTTCTCACTTAAGTTAGTGGTCGCAATACCTGGAAATAATTTTCTCAACGTTTGATTTTCATAGACAGCCTCAGCATTTTCAACGTTGACAAACGAAATGTTTTTGATGCCTTCTGTCTTTGTGTACTCATCAAACCTCTCAACGTTCAAAACAAGCGCGTTGACACGATGCATCAAAAACTTTCGCCTAATGTTGCGCATCACAAAATGAAGCTTTTGCGTAATAAACGTGGTGTTCGCATGCGTCAGTTCCGCTTGCACGTTAATATAAATTAACTGCACCTTAGGGTGGTCCAGATTCTCTAACCACACCTCACCCTCATTACCAACAAAAACATAATTTTCTTCCGTTGTAAAATAAGCCATTAAATTTAGAACAAACTCATTTTCAATATTTAATCTAACCTCACGAACATTGCTTTGCACAATTCTCATTCCTCATCATTTCTTTACGATTCCAAACATAACTAACACTCAAACAGACCAACCCAACATAAACAATTATTTTTGGAATGGGATTGCTCGCAATTCCATTTCAAAAATAATTCCAATAAGCCAAAAGGCACCACAAGCGGAAAGTTTTCAACTTTCCAAGCTTCGGCACTGGTTCAACTAATGCGAATAAAATTCGCAAGTTTCACGGGCGCGCGGTAGCTAAAGCGCACTAAACACCATCAATGACCAAAAAAACATAAAGAGTCGTTCACACCATGATCACCAAAAAAGCGCCCACACCTTAAATTAGTATACCGTATTTCCCCCACATTAATAGCATAAAAACGCTAAACAATTCACGAAAAAACAAAAAAGGCTACACTAATAAAGTGCATGCCGATTTCATCCTTATCCACGACGCTTCGAACCTTTAACTCCTCGATTAAGCATCGTTTGCTTTTCGTCACTATCTTTTAGGAAGTTAGTCATCATTTTATCTAAATCCATCGCAGGCTTGGCTGGCCGTTTAGGCGCGCCTGATTTCATTGAAAAATTTAGCTTTCCGTTATCGGCGATCTCTTTGACCCTCACCTCAACCGTTTGCCCAATTTCAACAACTTCTTCAACCTTGTTAACAAATCCATCCGATAACTCGCTAATGTGAACCAATCCTGATTTCCCATTCTCAAGTTGAACGAACGCTCCAAATGGCTTAATGCCGGTAATTTTTCCTGTGTATTTCTGACCTGCTATAATTTCCATAAAAAATGATTATCCTCCAAACTAAATTTTATTAATCTTCATCAATCGTTTCATCCACAGATATCGGGTTTCTCCCGAGATCTTCAATCATAAAGATGGTCTCATCCGGTAATGCCATCATATGCTGACGAGCCAGCATTAACACATAATCTTCATCCCCAAGCCTGACGATTTCATTTAAATAATAACCTTGCCGCAACCTAGCATCGAGTAACAGTGCTTCATAATGTGCCAGTTGCTCTTCGGCTTCATTTAAATCTACCAACCGATTCCGGTACATGGTAGTTCCCAGGAAAACGAAAATGCCAAGAATAATCGAAACCGTCACAAAACGCCGCAACGCTGTTTTTCTTCTATGCGACTTTCTATTTCGAATGACTCTGAAATTGCTCATCTTAAACTAGCTCCTCATGGCTGTCATCAGATTCTTGCTTCTTGAAAAGAATCCTAGGTAACAATATTATAGCAGAAAAAAACTTGAAAATAAAGAGCAGCGGCTTAAAAATCAAAACATTTATTAACTTTTCTATAAACCGGTAGACGTGCATGAACCGCTTTTTAAGCTCACGCAGTTGACTGAAGTAGACCGCCGAGAGTGTTTTGAAGTATAACCAGCCGCCAAGCAAGACAAAAATAATCAAGTAACTTTGAAAATTCCCCTGGCTAATGCGATGAAAATAAAGGATCGCAAACGGAAATTGTAGCACCCAGAAAACAACCATGCTGATGTCTCGCAGCACTCTTTTCTTAAAGCGCGTAATCGCCAAATTCAAACTATCAAACAGCAAGCCCAAAAAGAATCCATATAAAACGGTATGTATAAGTAAATAAAACTGATCGTTCAAACTCATTTGAACAACTTACTAAACAACCCTTTGCCGCCGCCATCAAACCCGCTATCCTCGTACTCATGATTTTCAATGTAACCCATAATCGACAACTCACCCTTATCGAGCTCTAAATTTTTCATCTCTAAATCAACGCCACGAACCGTCATCACACCCATCGTTGTCTCAATCACAAACAACTCACTATCAAAACTGTGCAACTTCTTTACCCCTGTGATTTCCATCAACTTGCGATCCTTCACCGTCACTTGGTGATGTCCGAGCAAATGACTAGTTCCCCTACCAAAAGATTCTTTTTCATAAACGTTCATAAATTTTGCCCCCCTCGTATATCTTAATATACGCCTAACAACAGACATTTAGAACCTTTACTCGCCACACAAACAAACCCCTACCCCCGCGGCACCTCACTAACAACCTCATACATCCGTTGCGCATCCTCCTTCTTCGTCGAATCCTTAATCTCCACCACCCGAATCGTCAACGTCCGTGTCGCATAATGCAACGCAATTTCATCACCAATCGATAACGACGTACTCGACTTCGCCACTTTGCCATTAACAGAGATCTTCCCCGCATCGGATACCTCTTTAGCCGTTTGACGACGTTTTATAATCCGTGACACTTTCAAAAACTTATCCAATCTCATGCTTCCACTTCCCTTTTTCCTCTTTTGAACCTGAGCAACATCTGCCTGATGTTGCGTTGCAACCGGCGTTGTATTAACTGGCGCCGGCGGTACCGATGGTGAAAGCGAATGCCCACGTCCATCTAAGTGCTCATTAACCGTCGGCCGCACAGCCACTTTCGGCTTATTGTGCATCAAAGACTGACGATAACGCTCACGTTCCTCTTCTTCTAAACGTAACGCTTCCATTCGCCTCTCTTCCTCAATTCGTCGGCGCTCCTCAACGATTCTCTGCACACGCTCCACCCGCTGCCGATGATGAGTCAAAACCCGTTTTCCAATCGCATTAAAAACGTATATTAACAACCCTAACACCAACGCATACAACACAATCCCTAGGAACGTATTAATGAGCAACAGCAACAAATAACCTTGCCGTTCACCATTGTTTAAGCCTGCAAAAACAGGGGTAAGCCGCACCAGGACAGCCCACATAACAAAGGTCGAAACGACGATACCAGTGACACTTGCTATCAGTTTAAACGTTACTAAATGCTTAACAGCCAACAGCATGATGAGATTCATCACCGCTAAACTAGCCACCGAGCTGAGCGCTGCACCGTCAATACCAAAATGACTCACAAGCGGCATCGTTAGAAAGAACTTCGTGACGATCCCAATCAGCAACGAAAATAAAACAAACGACTGCTTTTCCGTCCGAGACAACGTGGCTGTCAACAGCACAACCAGCGCATACAACACCACTTGAAGCATCATAATTTGTAAGGTGCTATTTCCTGCTTGATCCGTGAATAACGCCCTATTCAAATACGGAGCGACTAATCTTAGTCCAACCGTAGCGGGAATCGCCAAGCCTAACACAAAGAAAAGCCCGGTTGAAAACGCATCTTTTTTCTGCTTATCGCTTTTAGCCACTTCAAATCTTGACATCGTTAAGGCGACAAGGCTACTAACAAAAAACGTTCCTGCTTGAATGATGGGGAGGCCTCGTTCGTAGATACCCACGAGTGTCATCGACGCACTTTGCGATTCGGTTGTAATTAACGTATTAAAAATTAAGAAACTATCGATCACACCAAATATCACTAAGATCCCTGCCCCACAGAAGAGGTACAGTGCGCGACGAAAGAAATGCGTTTTTTCGGTGAGGGGCAGGAAACTTTGGATGTCATCTTCTGGGTTAAGCAGAAACAAGTGGGCAAGGGTGATCACCGGCGAGATTAACGAAAAACCAAATGCTAGTTCAGCGATGCGATACGCACTGTTAGCCGTGTTTGATCCGAAGATGTAGAGCACAATCAAAATCGCAAAAACCCGTGTTATTTGCTCAACCATCACCGAATAACCTAGCTTTTCCATCGTTTTAGGACGAGACTGCAGCACCCCGCGCAAATAAGAAATCGGGGCAATAAACAGAAAATGAATACTAGCAATCCGAATGATGGGTGCCAGTAACACATCACCCAGAATCAAGGCGATTTGTCGATTGCCAAGAAATAGGACCGAAAAGATGAGCAGTGCGAACAGCCACATGGCTCTTTTCAGCTTATCCTTAATGGTCGTGCTGTAATGATGCTCGGCAAGCAAACTTCCTACTACCGTCGGCAATGCAAAGCCTGTTAGCAACATTGAAACCGCGATAAAAGGGTAAATTTGTTGAAAAACATAAAAACCCGCATCACCTGTTACGTTCTGATACGGTATTTTATAGACGATGCTGAGTAGCTTTCGAAAAAGCATTAATAACGTGAGCATCGCAGTGCTTTTTTTAATATTCTCTTCCATTAGAAAAACTCCATCTATTGGTGATTCCCCTAGTGTGTTTATGTTAAACCGTTTAAGAAATCGGTAAATGCTACCGGTGGTTCACTTTCAAACGCTAAAAATTCTCCCGTGCGTGGATGATCAAACCCGATTGACTTAGCATGTAGAAATTGACCGAAGTCGGTTTTGACTGTTTTACGTGGTCCGTAAAGCGGATCACCCACAATCGAATGCCCAATGTAGCGCATGTGAACGCGAATCTGATGCGTACGCCCTGTTTCTAAGCGGCACTTGATCAACGTATACTCAGCAAAGCGTTGTAAAACTTCAAAATGCGTCACAGCTTCTTTTCCGTTTTCCATCACTTCATACCGCATGCGATCTTTGACATCTCGTCCAAGTGGCGCATCGATTTTTCCCAGATTGTGATCGATGACACCGTGAACAAGTGCCACGTATTCGCGCTTCACCGTCTTTGCTTTCAACTGCTCGGATAACGATTCGTGTGCCTTGTCGTTTTTGGCTACCATCAAAAGACCTGACGTGTCTTTATCAATCCGGTGAACAATGCCCGGGCGACGCTCCCCGTTAATGCCCGATAAATCTTTAATCGCATGCAGCAAACCATTCACTAACGTACCACGGCCATGCCCTAAAGACGGGTGCACCACCATCCCAGATGGCTTGTTGACCACCGCTACATCCTCGTCTTGATAGACGACTTCAATGTTTAAGTCTTCTGCGATCAGCTCGATGGGCTCGACTTCTGGGATGGACACTTCAATCACATCGCCCACTTGCGGCTTGTATTTTGCTTTCTTTTTTTCACCGTTCACTAAAACAAAGCCATCGCGAACGAGTTCCGTTGCACGCGTTCGACTCACGTTGTCTAGCTGAGCTGAAACAAACGCATCAATTCGCATGTCCTTCAACTGCTCTGTCACTGTTATTTCCATCGTCTTCATAGTCACACCTTAATCCATTTCAAAATATAAATCTTTTCCGCGTAAGCGATCTAAAATAATAACGTCTAATACCATTAACAATGCGCCGCAAACGAGTGCGACATCGGCTACGTTAAAGATCGGAAAAGAATGTCCCCACCAAATGGTATGAACAAAATCAATCACCGCTTGATAGACGACACGATCAATAAAATTCCCAATCGCACCACCTAACATCAACGCCAAGGCAATCGCTAACACTTTTTCTTTTTTCATATTGAGTTTGCTAATCCAAATAACAAGCGAAATAATCGCAATAACCGTAATGGTATAAAAGAACCACATCTGTCCTTGCAAAATACCAAAAGCAGCACCTGAATTTCGGTGATACGTGATGTACAAAAAATGGTTAATGATGGGATTGGAATCGCCAATCTCCATCGTTCTTGTGATGATTTGTTTCGTCACTTGATCCAGTGCCACCACTAACACCACAATCAAAACTACAATTTTCATCATAAGTCAAATCCCTCCAACCGGCGCACCGTGATTTCAAGAGCTTCCATTTTACGATAAGTAACGCCTGCTGCTTGAAACATACGTTTTGCTGCTGTTTTGCTATTATCGTCCGACCCACGCTCACGCATATAGATCACTTCTTTAATCCCAGCTTGAATAATATATTTCGCACATTCGTGACAAGGAAAATTAGACGTATAAATGCGGCACCCGTAAACAGAGCCGTGCGCATTTAAAATCGCATTTTGTTCCGCGTGCACGACATACGGGTATTTCGTCTCTAAGAAATCCCCTTCGCGCTCCCACGGAAAGTCCTCATCGCTAATGCCAACCGGAAAGCCATTATAGCCAACACCGATGATATGATTGCGCGCGTTCACGATGCACGAACCAACGCGCGTGCTCGGATCTTTACTTCGCAAACTTGAAAGGTTGGCCACTGACATGAAATACTCATCCCAAGATATATAATCTTTATGCATGTTGTGTTCCTCCATTTTTATACAACCGACTCTCTTAGCTTTTCAAGCCTAATTTGTAATAATTTTAAGTAGAATTCTTTTTGAATATCAGGCATGATGCCTAAAGTACCCGTTGATTCTGGAATGCTGTGGATAAGTGACGCAATTTTCTCCATATCAACGCGTTCCAAAAATCGCTCGACAGCAGCGGTACAATCATCATGACCAGCTTCCGCGATGAACTTATAGGGGTTGATCTTATGGCCGCCACTATCTAAATCAGTGTATTTATAAACACATGTCGGTGCTTGATAGGCATCTTCTTTCATCGCACCATCATCTGCTAATCGGCTCGCCATCTGCTTGATGCTTCTTTTGTTAAAAAAAGCATTCCCGTTGTCATATATAGGCGCGAGTTCTGGCGCAATCGGATTAATCCCCCATGAACTCACAAGACCCCAATTCCCATTGTTACGATCATTATTCCCAATAAAAGCATCCACAACAAACATGTCCCAAAATCGCTCTAAAACCCCATCAACACTTTGCAACGTCTTCTCCCCTTGGATGGTTGCCAAAACCTCATCTAAAAATGTCTCTGAGCCAGTTCCAGAATACTCGTCCACATCGTTTGACATAAAACTATTTTTCAAATCATGAAAATGAATCAATTTCGGAACGTAATAGGCAGGCCGATTGACAAAATCTCTGCAAGCAACAACGACCTTATTCTTTCGAATACCTAGCTTAACTTCATGGGTAGGAAATCCTAAAATTTCATAAATTTTTGTTCCCAGATACTCACTCAAAGGACTAGTCGTATATGAAATTTGTGGATTAACCAAGTCTCTCGTTGTTTTCGGGTATTTAATCATCCAAATCGCATCGTCGTAAACAATCGCTTCTTTTGCACCCGCATCGCCACCATAGAATACACCTTGTGCAACGGGCGAATCTGAAAAATCAAAAATCTTTGCCATCGTATTTCCTCCTCCACAAAACTATTTTAATAGGCAATTACAAAACTTGGGGGCAACACAACTGAAACTACCTATTTTCTCGGTATAGCCTGTCATCTAGGTATAAAACTACCTATTTCCTCAGTATAGCCTGTCATCTAGGTATAAAACTACCTATTTCTTCAGTATAGCCTGTCATCTAGGTAACGTCATTCTCGGTAATGTTAAATTTCGCAATTACCTAATTATTTTAAACTAGCTACTACCTCCGCGCAACGTTCACAAATACCTTCTTCGTTTACAACCGCCACTACTTGCCAACAGCGCGCGCATGTTTGTCCGTCTGCTTTACGGATCGTGATCTGTAATTCCTCGCCAACTGCCAATTCCAAGCCAGATAAAATAAAGATTTGACGTAAATTCGCGTCAACAGCACGCAAAGCATCGTAGTCCGCTTGCGGTAATGTGATCGTCGCATGTGCTTCAAATGATTTTCCGATCACTTTGGTATCGCGAGCCTCTTCTAATGCTTTAAGCAGTGCCGTACGAACTTCCATGACAGCGCCCCACGCATCAGCTAACCCGAGTAGCTCAGCAGGGTATTCCACCACTTCTGGTAGGTTTTCCAAATACACAGACGCTTCTTTTGCGCCTGGTAGATGGGCGTAGATTTCTTCAGCCGTGTGCGGGATAATTGGGGTTAATAATAAGGCCATTGCACGGGCATGTTCGTAAATGACGGTTTTGGCACTTCGTCGTGATAAACCGTCTTTTTCTTCGATGTACAAAATATCCTTTGTGAAATCTAGGTAAAAGGCGCTTAGGCTGTTTGTCAGATAGTTTAACATGTACTTTGAAACGTCATCGAAACGGTATTCGTCATAGAAAGAACGTACGCCGGCAACCATGATATTCAATTTCACCATCATCAGCTGATCCACTTCCGGCATATCTGCCACCACCACTGCATCCACAGCCGGATCAAAGTCAAACAAATTCCCCAACAGGAATCTAAATGTGTTACGGATCTTACGATAGCTCTCTGACACTTGCTTAATCATCTCATCCGAAATCCGCACGTCCGATTGATAATCCACGCTCGCGACCCACATGCGGACCACATCCGCGCCGTACTGCTTGATCAATTTCAGCGGGTCAACGACGTTGCCCAAAGACTTAGACATTTTATGTCCCTTGCCGTCTAACGCAAAACCGTGGCTCAACACCGTTTTATACGGCGCCTCACCCGTCATCGCCACACCCGTTGATAGCGACGAGTTAAACCAGCCGCGATACTGGTCGCTTCCCTCTAAAAACAGATCTGCTGGGTACGGCAACCCGCGCGCCTTCAACACGCCGTGATGCACCGTTCCCGAATCAAACCACACGTCCATGATGTCCGTTTCTTTCGTGAACTTACCCGCGGGGCTACCCGGATGCGTATAACCTTCCGGTAACAAATCCACAGCCTCACGCTCAAACCAAATGTTCGTCCCATGCGCGCGCACAAGCTCCGCCACATGTTGCATCACCGCTACATCCAAAATCGGCGTCTCGTCTTCTGCGTAAAACACCGGAATCGGCACACCCCACACACGCTGACGCGAAATACACCAGTCGTTACGGTCCTTCACCATGTTCCCCAGACGCGTCGCGCCCCACGCTGGAATCCAATTCACCTGCTCAATCGACGCCATCATCTTTTCTTTTAACCCGTCAATCGAAGCAAACCACTGATTCGTCGTCCGAAAAATAATCGGCTTTTTCGTTCGCCAATCGTGTGGGTACGAGTGCGTCATAAACGACAGCGACAACAATGCGCCACTTGCATCCAAACGTTCTGTGATCAACGAATTTGCCTTGTCGTAATACACCCCTTCAAGCGCCGGATCGTTCACTGCAGCCGTGAATTTCCCTTTCCCATCGACCGGACAAAGCACCTCTAAGCCGTACGTCTTCCCAACGTTAAAATCATCTTCCCCGTGTCCAGGTGCCGTATGAACAAGGCCCGTTCCCGCTTCCAACGTTACATGATCCCCTAATACAACCAATGAATCACGACCATACAGCGGATGCGTCGCCACGATACGCTCAAACTGACTACCCGTATAAGTAGCTAGCTCGGTATAATCCACCCACCCTAATGCCTCGGCCAAGTTGCTCACCAACTCCTTTGCCACTACGAATTTGCGACCACCAGTAGCAATCACGCTATACGTTAATTCCGGGTGAACCGCAATCCCCAAGTTAGCCGGAATCGTCCAAGGCGTCGTCGTCCAAATAACAAACTCTTCGTCCCCGTCTAAGACACCCTTCGTATCCTTCACCTTAAACGCCACATAAATCGAAGCCGACTTCTTATCCTGATACTCAATTTCCGCCTCAGCCAGCGCCGTCTCCGAAGATGGTGACCAATAAATCGGTCGCAGGCCTTTATAAATCAGCCCATCCTCCACCATTTTAGCAAAGACCAACAGCTGCTCCGCTTCAAATTCCTTATCTAACGTCAGATACGGGTTTTCCCAGTCACCTAGAATCCCTAAACGCTTAAACTGCGCCATTTGACCGGCAATTTGCTCGCGTGCATACGATTCGCAAAGCGCACGAAAATCCGCCGTTGACATCTCGTGGCGTTTCACTTTCTTCTTATTCACTAACGCTTGCTCAATCGGTAAGCCGTGTGTGTCCCAACCCGGAATGTACGGCGCAGCATTGCCTGCCATCGATTGATAGCGCACAATGAAATCCTTCAACACTTTATTGAGAGCATGCCCCATATGAATGTCACCGTTCGCGTAAGGGGGACCATCGAGCAGGATAAACGAATCCTGATCGGCATTCTTACTCATCCGCGCGTTGTACAAATCACTTTCATCCCACTTCGCCTGCACCTCAGGCTCCCGCGTCGGCAAATTCCCTCGCATCGGAAAATCCGTCTCCGGCATCCATAGTGTACGTTTAAAATCCTTTTTCTCTTCCATAATTCTTCATTACTCCCTTGTTCTTGTTTATCCTGATGGATCCAGCAGTGGTAATCCTTCAAATCCATAACTGTAGCAGTAAAATCTTATCAAACACTCTTCCTAACAACCAGCACAAACTTTCCGCTTTTCGTTGTTTTCTTCATTTCGCTAATCTTAAACCGTCCGTGCCTTCTGATCGATAGGATATCCCCAACGTCGCACGTTCGCGACGGTTTTTTATCCACCGTATGGTTTAGTCTGACAAATCCGGCGTCTAAATATTCTTCAGCTTTGCCTCGCGATGCCTGAATCAAAGCTTTCACCACAACATCTAATCGCATCGACGATACGATAATCTCTACCTCTTCAAACTGCTGCTCGCGCACAACCGACTCCTGAATCACTTCCAAACGGATATCGTGACGCCCGACTTTCGTGAAATTCTCCATTAAAAACCGATCAAACTCCCGACACGAAGCAAAGAAAGTGCCTGTTTCGTCAACCACAATGTCACCGATCACACTACGATCAATGTTGAGTCCCATCAAAGAACCCAACACTTGCGAATGATTAATCTCACCAGACCCGATCACTTCAATGCGAAAGAGTGAGACGTTCACAGCCCTCTCATCAGCAACCATAAAGCTCGGGAAAATGATCGCCCGATTTCGCTCGGCCCCCTCAAAACCACCGCCAAACACCACGGACACATCCGTTTGCTTAGCTGTCATCTTCTCAAGTACGTCCTGCTCGCTCACATTCAAAAAGTCGATCACTTTCACTTTGCTTGTGAAAGCGGTAGTCGCTAGTAAATCCTTGATTCGCTTTGTAAAGGCTAACTCTTTTTCTACCATAAGCTAAGCCCTGAAATCGCCAATTGCAAGGCGAAAATCGCCACCAGAACAGATAAATCAAAGCCGCCAAGCGGGGGGATGATCTTTCTAAAAACCTCTAAAAACGGGTCAACGATGCGACTTACAATGCGAGCAAATTCGTTGTTTTGAAACTCAGGAAAACGTCGCAAAATAATGCAAGCCAAAATTGACCATTGATAGATGCGCAAGGCAAAAATTGCCCAATTGATTAGTATCTCCATAATATCCTCCACTCCCGGAAAAATTGATGAAAGACTATCCCGCTAAGAGAGATAGCCTTATGCTGTGTTTAATTCGACTTTCGCGTTCGCTAAGTAAGCCCATCAAATGATTAGCTTGATGAGCTCATTTCGTCAATGCTTAATTCATCGTTTGCGGCAGCGGTAACCGCACCGTCCGTTTCAACCGTATTCGGCGTACATAAAAACAGGTCATTACCGACACGCTGGATATCACCGTCAATCGCATAAATCGTTCCGCTCAAGAAATCAATGACACGACGTCCTTCCCCTTTGTCTAAACGTTGTAAGTTAACAAAAACCGGTAAACTTTCTTTTAAACAATCGGCAATATTCTGTGCATCCGAATATTGTTTTGGTTCCCTAATAATTACTTTGCTCATCATTGCGCTAGCATTCATAGCCGCCACCTGCCCTTTAGTTGTTTGTTTCGGTGATTCTACAGCCCTCAGTGATTTGCGTGGTTGTTCGACTGGCTGTACGTTAGTCGGCGCAACGTGAACGTGTGTTTGTTGTGTCGGTTGTGTTTGTGGGATTTCCGGCAATTCAAACTCTTCTTCATAGAAATCTTCTTCATTAATTCCGATGAATGATTTTACTTTGTTTTTTAAACTCATAAAAAACACTCTCCTTAAGTCCTTGCTTAATGAAAATTATACCATAACTTATTCGAAACATAAAGCCTTTTTCACAACAAAATATCGCCCGCCTAAAACAGCATTCGCAAAGAAATTTTAATTTACTATTGCACTTTTTCGTTGAATATCGTATAATAATGTTGTTTTTCAAATAGTTTGATGATCTAACTATTTGTTTTACGAATTATTTGAAGAGCAAAAATAAAACACATTCGAAAATGCGAGGTTTTAAAACATGATGAAATGCAAAAAAGTAGTATCACTCGTTCTAGTTATCACGATCCTTTTCAGCTCAGCACCCGCTTTTGCCCACGAACACACCCCAGAAGAACAAGCAGGTAATGAATATCCGCTCGTTTTGGTGCACGGCTTAGCTGGCTGGGGACCGGATGAATTACTAGGGTTCAACTATTGGGGCGGACTAAACAGCATCGTTAATTTTTTGAACAACCAGGGCTTCACCACCTACGAAGCCGTCGTAGGTTCATTTTCCAGTAACCGCGATCGCGCCATTGAACTTTACTATTTCTTAGCTGGCGGAACGGTCGATTACGGGGCAGCTAACTCAGAGCGCTACGGTTTAGAAAGATTCGGACGTACGTTTCCGGGAATCCTGCCAGACTGGGACAATGAGCAACGCATTCATCTCATCGGTCATAGCATGGGTGGCTTAACTTCGCGTGAACTGGCTAACTTGATCGCTGTCGGTTGTGCCATTGAAATCGCGTTTGCTGAAGAACATCCCGAAGTTGGCATCTCCCCGTTACTCTCGGGTCAATCGGATCGTGGTATCCATAGTATCACCACCATCGCAACGCCAAATAACGGCACCTCTTTCGCTGAAGAAGAAAGTCCCTTTGTGCCATTCATACGCCTGTTCGTGACCTCGTTGGCTGCCATCAGCAACGTTCACCCTGATCAAATCCTCTTTGATTTCCAACTGGATCGCTTTGGATTGGTTCGCGACCCAGAGGAACATTTCTTGACTTACGTCAACCGCGTTTTTAGCAGTCCGATTTGGCAGAGCACCAATTTAGCTAACTACAGCCTATCGGTTCGTGGCATCGTGGCTAATGCTGAAAACTTGCAAACAAGACCGGATATTTATTATTTTTCACACACCGGACAAACAACGGAAATTTCACCCATCACCAATCGTCATCGCAATGCCATCACAACCAACCCGTTGTTTATCTTGCCCTCACATTTTATGATCAACTTCAGAAATACGGCTAGCTACCCCGTGATTGACGAGGCGTGGGCAGCAAACGACGGGCTCGTTAATACCATTTCTAGTTTCTATCCATTTGGACACCCGGCACAACCTTACGACGGGAATCCGGTCATTGGCACTTGGAACTACCACCCCGTCATGTACCGTTGGGATCATATGGCCCTCTCTGGCCTCGGCGCTAGAACACCACGCCAAGTGAATCAATTTTATTTAGGCATTGCCGAAAGCCTATGGTCACTGTCGCGTTAATGCGCACATAGCAAAACCCCCTTTGATCAGGGGGCTTTTATTTGCTTTTAAAAAATCGTAATGCCGCGTTGTAATTTCATCTTGGCTTTTTTCGGATCGGTTTTCCCCTTGCGTTTACTGTTCATGCTGCGGAGGATCAGTTTTAATAATTCACTAAATAGGACAACCGTGAAACCAGTCGCAATGATGCGTCCCCAGAGGTTCGCACTCATCGGCACGGCATCGAAGAACCCACTTGTAAACTGGGTGGCTACGATTTGTAGCACCAACGTCCCGGTTAGCATGGCCAGAGCGGTTTTATTTTTAAAGAAATTCTCCGTGATGCTCGTAATCCCAAACTCGCGACAATTCAAGGCATTAAAGATCGCTAAGCAGGCGAAGAGCGAGAACATGACCGTCCGAAATTCACTGCCGTGCGCCGTTATGTTTGACAGATCAGCTCCGAGGAAATTGAATCGCATTTGTAGAAACAGGACAACACTCATAAATAAGCTATTGAGCCCAATCGTCAGCATCATAAACGGGTTGATAATGTTGTTTTTCTTGCGAATTGGTCGGCGGTTCATGACGCTATTTCGGATCGGCTCCATCCCGAGCGCTAATGCCGGCGGGCCGTCCATGATGATGTTAATCCAGAGTAGGTGAACGGTGGTGAACGGTAGCGTCATCCCGAGAATTTGCGATAAAATCATGATCGAAAAGGCAATGACATTGACCGTCAGTGTAAACTGGATGTAACGTTGGAAGTTGTTGTAAATCCCGCGTCCCCACTTGATCGCTTCGACGATCGTCTTAAAATTGTCATCCGTTAAAATAATATCAGCCGCACCCTTGCTCACTTCCGTTCCCGCAATGCCCATCGCAATCCCCACGTCCGCTTTCGTCAGTGCCGGCGCATCGTTGATCCCATCGCCGGTTACCGCCACGACTTCTCCGTTATCTTGAAGCGCTGCGACAATGCGGAGTTTCGTTGCCGGCATCGATCGCGCGACCACGGAAATCGAACCAATCTCACGTCTTAATTGTGTATCGGTCAGCCCCTCAATATAAGACGCCTCCACCACGCGCTTCCCCTCGTGCACAATCCCAATTTCACGGCCAATCGCTTCCGCTGTGAAATAGTTATCCCCGGTCAAAATCTTCGTCTCAATGTGCGCCGCCCGGGTCGTCTCAATCGCCTCAAGCACCCCTTCGCGCAGCGGATCGCTAATCGCCACAAACCCGTGGAACACGAGTCGCCCGGTAAAGTCTTTTAAGCTCGTCTCATGTTTCGACGGTGT
>Ga0131853_10010139_pt1 | contig 17241 bp, 10 predicted proteins | sample TergutLab28metaG_FD_92764 | JGI IMG/M metagenome (GOLD analysis project Ga0131853, IMG submission 92764) | Labiotermes labralis P1 segment gut microbial communities from Petit-Saut dam, French Guiana - Lab288 P1 (version 2) (version 2) | ecosystem: Host-associated > Arthropoda: Insects >... | reverse complement strand
GGGTTTGATTTTTAACCCTTTAACCCTTTACCTGCTAATGTGGAGAATATGGTGAGCTCCTAATAATGCCAGCAAATGCAGATGGGGTTTGATTTTTAACCCTTTAACCTTTTACCTGCTAATATGGAGAATATGGTGAGCTCCTAATAATGCCAGCAAATGCAGATGGGATTTGATTCGGCGTTTAACCCTTTAAACGCCGAGTTAATTCCCATCTGCCATCTGCTAGCATTATTAGGAGCTCACCATATTCTCCACATTAGCAGGTAAAAGGTTAAAGTTTTAAAAATCAAATTTCTACCTTACAGGGAAAAGTTTGCAACTTCATTGCTGACACCAAGCTGTTAATGTTAAGGAAATTATGTATTTGTGTTGACAGAGTCAAAGGTGAAGCTCTTAACTTTACGCATTGAAGGTAGTTTTAATGTTAGGGGTGTGTTTGTTTGTCACTGCTGCATGCTGAATACAAGTTTAAAATTAGGTCCTACGCATCAAATCAGTATTTTGTTAAGTAATGCACACGTATGTGGGACCGCGAGCACAGTGGTTTAGGTACTGTGCTACAAATCGGAAGGTCACTGGTTCGATCTCAGATGGTGTCATTAGGATATTTCATTGACATAAAATCCTTCCGATCGCACTCTGGCTCTAGGGTCGACTCAGCCTCTAACAGAAATGATTACCACGAGCATTTCTTGGGAGTATAAGCGGCCGGTGCTTAAGTCTGACAACCTTACCACCATCCTGTGCCGTTGTCATGAAATCTGGGAACCTTAACTTCCTGGAATCCTCTGAGCCACTCCAGGCCTGTAACGGGACTGCTTTACCTTTACCTTTATATTATCAGGCTGTACTCTTACGGCTCCGTGTAATGAAGAGTTTTCTGGCTAAATCTGTATGACGTGAATGTTGGTAGTTGTGCATCTAGACCTAATTTCAACTTTTCTCAACTTTTCGTATTTTGGGAGATCATGAGTGATAAAGCCATACGTATGTCTACATGTCATTCTCTCGGTAGCTTTGTGATGTCGAAATTTGGTCTCTCTACACAGAGACAAAAATATTCCTCATTCACAATGAATCACCTCCGGAATGGGAAGTTAAAAAAAATACAAGCAATAGACGCAAATTTCAAAGGCGTGATTTGATTAAATTCTGGGAACAAATGAACTTTACCCAAACGAACCTTGTCACATCCTCCGACGTGCAGATTTTAATTATGAAAATATTCAATTCAGTTTGGAAAGTTTATTTTTTTCCCGGGGTTAGTGTGTGTGTGTGGTTGAAGAACGTGATAATGGACACATTTGTAGCCATTCTCTTGTTTATTTTCTTTTTAAAAATGTGCGTTATTCTATGCATATACGTTAACACGAATCTTTTTCATTACTCCATCCATAACCATAGAAAATGACAAAGTAAAGCTCAGTAAGATGACGCATGTGTTACTGAGTAAACCCACGACTCTATCATACACATCCCATGCACCTTATACCAAGACCCTGCTGTTACTCACTAAGGTAACCAAATATCTAACTTTGTAGAGAAAGTTTTTCTTCAGAAATTAATATTTGCTCTGATAGTACAGAAATTCAGAAAAATTAATTTTCTTTTAAAAAAGTACTTGATTCAGCCACATGAAGGCGGCCCATATCCTACCACCTACGTAATTACTTTAAGACAGATTTTATTACAGTAATTCCTATTTACACAGACATATAGCCATCGGTCTCTCTCTCTCTCTCTCTCTCTCTCTCTCTAATCAATATCTACTTCAGCACCTAACCTAACCTAACCTAACATAAATTAACCTAACCTAAACCTAGACATATAGCCATCGATCTCTCTCTCTAATCTATATCTACTTCCGTACTTAACCTAAGCTAACCTAACCTAATCTATCCTAACCTAACCTAACCTAACCTAGACATATAGCCATCGATCTCTCTCTCTAATCTATAGCTAATTCCTTACCTAACTTAACCTAACCTAACCTACCCTAACGTAACCTAGCCTAGACATATAGCCATCGATCTCTCTGTCTGTCTAATCTATATCTACTTCCGTACCTAACCTAACCTAACCTAACCTAGACATATAGCCATCGATTTCTCTCTCTAAACTGTATCTACTTCCGTACCTAACCTAAACTAAGCTAACCTAACTTAAACTAACCTCTCTTAACCTAACCTAAACCAGACATATAGCCATCGATCTCTCTCTCTAATCTATATCTACTTCCGTACCTAACCTAACCTAACCTAACCTAACCTAACTTAACCTAACCTAACCTAACATAACCTAGACATATAGCCACCGATCTCTCTCTCTACTCTACATCTACTTCCATACCTAACCTAACTTACTAGCTTACAAACTCCATGGAGCACAGCCTTTCCTGAAAACCTAATAATATTTTAGACACTCACGAAATCTCAGTATTCATGAAATCTGAACCTTCCTCATCGTATCCACAAACCCCGACATGTATCCTTATCTTGAATCAGATTAATTCAGTTCACACTCTCCCATCCTATTTCTGTAGCAGCCATTTTAATATTATCATCCAAGCTGAGACAATTGATCTTTCACACACGCTACTTGTCACAACATAACTCTACATTAGACGTCATGCACGGCACTGACCACAACATAAATCTACATTTGACGTCATACACTCTATTGGCCTCGACGTAACTGTTGTACATATGACATGATGCAAGCCACTGACCACAACATAAATCTTGTAATATGACGTCATACACACCAAATGCCACAGCATAACTGTTGTACATATGACGTCACGCACGCCACTGACCACAACATAAATCTACATTTGACGTCATGCACGCCACTGGCCTCAACGTAACTCTTGTACATATGACATGAAGAACGCCACTGACAACAACATAACTGTTGTACGCATGACGTCATGCACGCCAATGGTCACAACATAACTGTTGTACGCATGACGTGATGTACGCCACTAACCACAACATAATTCTGCATTTGACGTCAAGCACGCTATTGACCTTAACATAACTGTTCTACATATGTCATGATGGATGCCACTGACCACAGCATAACTCTACATTTGACGTCATGCACGTTACTGGCCTCAACATAAATGTTGTACATATGACATGTAGCACGCCACTGACCACAACAAAACTGTTGTACATATGACGTCATGCACGCCACTGGTCACAACATAACTGTTGTAAATGTGACGTGATGCACGCCACTGACCATAATTCTATCGCACATTACTGCACGTCACTGAACCAAGGCCTGCAGTGGAGTGATAAAAAGAAAACGCATTTTTACTAGGCGCCAGACATAATCTAATTCACAGCAATCATGCAAAGTGATCTCCAGGAAGATCTACTGGTGTAATTTGTCATGAAAGCTAGCTGCTGACGAGAAGGATGGTGCTTTCAGCTTATTTATGTGTCCTGTTTGTGAATGGCAATGCAGCACTTAAACATGTGACACAAAAACACACTTCCCTCCGGGCCGGGCTGTACAAACGCGCTGAAACTGCAAAGTTTATCTGTACGAAGCATATGGCTAGTTAGCTGGCAAATCACTGACGTAATTCACAACAATTACAGTTCAAAGAATAATGAAAGGCGTCTCAAAGGAACGTGACTGGAAGGTGTTGTGTGTATTCATCTGGCATGGGATAGAGACCAGTGGCAGGCTGTTGTGACCACGGCACTGAATTTCTGTGGCCATAATTATCGGAAATTAAATTGACCATTTGGAGAGATTCTCAATTTTATTTATTTATTTATGCATTTATTATTTATTTATGTATTATTTATTTGTGTTTTATCATTTATTTATTTACGTATTTATGTATTGGTTTATTATTTAATTATTGTTATCTTTTGTTTATTTATTTACGTATTTATTTATTTATTTATTATTTCTGTATTTATTTAAGTTTTTATCATTTATTTATTTACGTATTTATTTACGTACTTATTTATTATTTATTTATTTATAACCTTATTTATTATTTACTTATGTTTTATCATTTATTTATTTCCTTGTTTATTTATGTGTTTATGTATTTATTTATTACTTATTTATGTATTTATTATTTATTTAGTTATTATTTATTTATGTTTTTATTATTTCTTTATTTACGTATTTATTATTTATTTATGTATTCATTACTTATTTATTTATTATTATTTATTTATTTGTGTGTTTATATATTATTTATTTACGTTTTTATTTATTTATATATTGTTTATTTATGTCTTTGTTATTTATTTATTATTTATATTTTTATCGTTTATTTATTTACGTATTTATGTATTATTTATTTATTGAGCTACCTGTGAATATTAGAACATTACAAGCCACAACAACAGTATTAAAAAGTGCCTTACATTAAAATCAATCCCACAAATCTTCTCACTCGCCCTTTGGAACGATTGACCTGCAAGACTGAAGCACTACGTCCATCCAAAAAGTCGGAAGCTATGTAGCAGTCGGCAAGGCGTAACATCCCCAAAGACGCGAGTCTTCCATGTAGGTCAGTCCACACTGTAGACTGTGGCGTAGCTCAGTTTTGTTTTTGGAGCCTGGGACGAACAATTACAATAACCGCCACCACTCCCCCCCTCAAAATTATGAACTTTTAAAAAATCGTAATTGCCCAGCAGCCGCGCAGTCTAAGGCGTAGGTCTGCGGCCGCTCGCCTGCTGGGGTTGTGGGTTCGAATCCCACCCAGGGCGTAGATGTTTGTCTGTTGTGAGTGTTGTGTGTTGTCAGGTAGAGGTCTCTGTGACGAGCTGATCACTCGTCCAGAGGAGTCCTACCGACTGTGGTGAGTCGTTGAGTGTGACCTAGAAACCTCAAGAATGAGGAGGTCGTGGCCCAGTGGGGGTCTGTCGCACCAAAAGAATAAAAGTCGTAGTTATTAACTGGAATGCCTTTTATTAGGCTGAATAACTTAAGATTCTTTGGGCGTACAGAATCAAAATTTTTGGGTAAATATTTATTTTTCCGCGCACTTCGGCGCCTGGGACAGCCGCACCATTCGCTCCCTCCTAGCTACGCCCCTGATTGCACAGACTTTTTCCTCAAAGCACAATCTCCCCCCACATATATACCATAGAGTAATGTCACAAAGGGGCTGTTTCCCTGTCTGCCACCTGGCACCATCTCGCTACTCAGTGTCTCACTATCTTGCAATGTATTGTGTAAGAAAACTCTGTACACACGCTACCCTATGAAACACCCCGTACAGTCACGTGTTTAGTTAAACTGAACACACACGAATTAGCTAGTAAGTAAATTTATGCAATTGCAGTAAAGCTATACTAGCACGATATTAATTCTTAGTTTGATAATCTGGAGCATTATGAAAATGTTACAGTCAGAACCAACCCGAAATACACGCACAGAAACCAGTCTCAGTGCCATTTTATTCACCACAAATACCACACGTACTGGACTGGAAACGAAACCGGGCTTCGCGGAGATAGTCCGTCTTTAACTTCCTGAACTATGCGTGAATCCAGGTTTCCGTCGCCAAGTAGCTGAGAAATGCACTTTTCTGGGTTGTTACTCAGCGAGCTGCGGTAATGTCTCACCGTTCTTTCGGGACAACCCATCGGTCCCATCTTCAAGGGTCAAGTCTATCGGTCTCGAAACGTCGGTAAAAAATTATCACTACTCGCTGCGTAATGACCCAGAAGAACGCAGTTCTTAGGAAGCTCTAGATCGCACTCTGTGACAAAACGCGTCCAGAAGGGGCTAAGAGCTGTCGTAAGACAGACTACGTGACCTGCGTGTACTCAAGACACACAGGGCAAGGGTAGGGCTCACTTTGAGTTCAATGGGTCAAGAAATGCACACACAACGAATAACGAGACATGCCCTTAAACCTCGGTACCTATTATATCCGAGTTGTTACCGATGCACGAGAGCCATACGTTTCCTTGGTCGAGGTTACACAGACGGTAATAATAATAATAATAATAATAATTATTATTATTATTATTATTATTATTATTAACTGCAATTTGGTTGTCACCCGGTGGCAGTTGTTATTTTACATGTATACAAAATATGAAATTGGTTACTAATAAATTTAAGTCAGGAGGGCTACATGAGAAGCATGTAGTGGCAACTTGGAATGTTGGGAACCATCTGAGCATTTGCTTATAGACACAGGGAAAACAAGAAAAACCTGTGTCGAGGAAAAAAATATATACTTAATAAAATACGATAAAATACAATTCATTAAGAATAATTCACAAAAAGAATAAAACTCCTGCATATTTCGGCACCGCGGCACCATCCTCAAGGATTCTTCTAAAACAAAGGAATACAAGCCAAACACGCTGATTTTGCCCTCACTGTAACGATTAAAGTATATAAACTGGACAATCATAACATAACATCAATTTCAGACACTAATGTGTTTGAGGACGGCAGAAGAGACTCTGTGAGACGGAAAACGTACAGATGAAGCAACTGTGAACGCACGTAGCCCACGGACTGTACGTACACTAGATAATGAAGTTGCCAAAATTGCAGCTGTGGGAAGAAATCCGTGGAAAACTTCAAGGGATTTGGCGTGAAAATTGCGACTATCGCAACCTTGGGTACACGTAATATTTCTTGACGATCAGTTCTACAAACGTTTGTGGTTAGACATAGCGTGTTTCATAAATGACAGCCTGTTCAATTTTCACAGTTGTACTGTCCGAGTACGAGAGAATTCCTGCGAAAAGTCGAAATCCGGGTCAAGGTTTTTGATGGCAACTTTTGAGGTACTGTCACTGGCTCCTACCTGATACCTGACAAGCTGACTGATTATGGATATCCTGACCCAGAAGGACCCACCCACAGTCAGCTGCATAATGGGCAAATGGTCTCTTTTCCAGGTGTAAATCATCCGGGACTTGCCGTTAACCACCCACCTAGCGCCTAGGTGGAAAGTTTGCCAAGCTATACTACCGCCGCCCTTCGGTGCCCGCTATGTATGTTCCGGGGCAGGCTTTATCCGACATAAGGCTGTAATTATTTGGGCATTAGTTCCACAGATTACAAATATACAATTCAGAGGTGCGTCATCCCCGTTGTGTGTAGAAAAGACTAATGGTGAGGTAAATATCAGTCATGAAAACACAACTGTGGTAGTATGGATTTATGATGGTATTTAATAGCAAAAAACCCCCCACCGAGAGCAACAACCCCGAAGAGAAACCATAAGACGTCAAACACACTAACCCACAAACCACGCACCCCCAACCCAACTGAATACCACAGACAACACAGCCTATTATCACGGCCCCCAACCCCCCCCCCCCCTAATACCTACCCATAGAATGTATATCCTACCAGTCATTGACCATTAGACTTCCCACTAAATAAACTGATTGCAACGCTTAACGATGATAAGATCTCAGCATCACCTCGCAATATAGGCATGTATATGATACTCCATGAGCAAAATTGTAATAACCTGAAGATGGCCGATATTGGCCGAAACATGTAGTTATTTTTTGCTATTAAATACCATCATAAATCCATACTACCATTGTTGTGGTTTCGTGACTGATATTTACCTCACCATTAGACACATATACAAGTATTACAAAATACGGGATATTCCATACGTGACAAAAGTTTCCATCTCCAAAGGCGTGCTATATGAATGAGATTCTTGCATTTTTTTTCCTCATTGTATGAACTCCTTAAGATCCAGACTCCCTGACGACAAAGCAATATCAGTTCTCCGTTGTCATAGGAACTTTATACATCGCTTCGTCGTGGAAGATGAACACACAGAAAATGAGAAGCGCCAGGACACGCGCTTGCCTTTCGCCACCATATGAACTCGGTAGCAGGCACAATATGATCTCCCATCTTGTCTTTCATGCTGTTCATAAATATAAACCCCCTTTTGAAGAGTGATTTAAGTCGTATATGTCAGGCGGATTCTTTCATACGTTCCAAAATGAGGAGTACGAATTTACTTCTCCTATTTCCTGAATATTCTCTGGCTTTCCTCTGCTTAGTCAGAATAACTAGTTCCTTATTAAGCTTGCCACATTGTCGTCATAGGAAGGAACTGAAACAATATTTACCCCCCCCCCCCCCCATTCCACAGCTTCTCTATCTATGACGTCCACAGATATCCCTCCACTGAGGGTTTTCCGTGCTTTTCCCACAGTTGTAAGGCAAATGCCAGGGTAAAATTCGCAAAGACAGGGCACGGCCCGCAATCTTGCCAATTAAGCGATAATTTTAACGCGATTAGTTCATCGTTAATCTTAGTTTGACCACGTTGGGTTCGAATCCCAGAAAGCCTTCCGACCGAAGTTGTTAATTGTGTTGTTCTGTGTGTTGTTTGTGTGTAAATGTGTACTGTACTACCGCCACCAGCTGTCAACCCAATTGCAGTTAACAAATATATCCTATCAATATCAATATCGATATCAAAATCCTTAGTACATGTTGCCTCCACTGGGAGATACCAAGAAACCAAAATTTCACAAATTCATGCCATGAATATGAAAGCCTTTTAAGAGAGAGTTTGATGTTATCGGCAAAATAAGACGCTGAAATTTCGACCGGAACATTGGTACCTATTACTCCTTGGCTGCCGCACAACACTAAATGCCATCTGGCGTTACTAATATCAACCAGTCACATACTCAAAGACCAAGAGCACTGTTTGCGTTTGATGTAAAATACAGCGATCAATGGGACACTGGCTTCTAAACGTGTGCGCCAAGAAGAGGGAGGAGACGCTTAGCAGCCATGTTTTATGTATAAGAAGGAACTTTTCGGATTCGTGGGGAACAGTAAAATACATGCAGCGTGGCCTTACACTGAAACAGTACCCTACATGCAGCGTGGCCTTACACTGAAACAGTACCCTACATGCAGCGTGGCCCTACACTGAAACAGTACCCTACATGCAGCGTGGCCCTACACTGAAACAGTACCCTACATGCAGCGTGGCCCTACACTGAAACAGTACCCTACATGCAGCGTGGCCTTACACTGAAACAGTACCCTACATGCAGCGTGGCCCTACACTGAAACAGTACCCTACATGCAGCGTGGCCCTACACTGAGACAGTACTCTACATGCAGCGTGGCCTTACACTGAAACAGTACCCTACATGCAGCGTGGCCTTACACTGAAACAGTACCCTACATGCAGCGTGGCCCTACACTGAAACACACACGTAATGCGAAATTAAAGCAAATAAGGTCACATTATTACACGTACGGAGAATACAAACGGTTTAGATAAATTAAGAGTGGAGAAGAAGTAATGATTGTCCCTTAGTTTTTCCAGGTTTTCTGTAATGTGTATTGAAATATATTTACCATTGTTAGAGTATCTGCTATCGATATGTATGGGAGAATGCAAACGGTTTAGTTAAATTAATTGTGGAGAAGAAGTAAGGACTCTCCCTTAGTTTTTCCAGGTTTTCTGTAATGTGTATGGGAATATATTTATCAGAATAATAGTATTTGCTATCAATCGATAATTAACAGTGCCATTTCTATCATTTTACAGTTTACAATAGGACTTCTATTCAAAGGTCCGATCCCATTAGTTAACGCAACGTGACACACACACACACACACACACACACACACACACACACAAACCTTGCGTGTGTCATGTATGTATGTCGGTAGGCTTCAGTCAGTTCCAGTTCAGTTCAAGCAGGTCTGCACAATACAACATACACAGATGTCATTTAACTTTAAATATCTTTGTATAGCCTCAAGACTTCGCTGCAAAACGTGACTGCAGGCCAGTTAGCCTACAATTCTATACATGCCAAACGCCCTATTTAAAAGTCATTTTTCATCGCCAGTTTTGACATTACTTTAGTCCCTGTTGGGGTTTCTTACTTCCATTTTCTTTTCCATTTCTCTTGCTTCTTCCTTCTTCATTTTCAAAACCGTTTTTTAATAAAAAAAACTTTTTTTAAAAATACCTACGAATTCACTTTGTTTTTCTTTTAAATGTAAGTTTATTGCACACAGAGCAGCGACATGTTTCGGCCACTCATGAGCCATCTTTAGTGTGTTATGTGCAAGAAATCAAATATATATGTAGTGTGCCGTAATCACTCTACAGGTAACCCTTATTCCGCTAACGTGGAGAATATGGTGAGCTTCTAATAATGCCAGCAGATGGCAGATGGTATTTAATTCCGCATGTAAAGGGTTAAATAGGTCAACTGTTTTGAGTATTATTTCATGCAAGATTTAGTAATCCTTACACCGCTAACGTGGAAAATTAGGTGATCTTCTAATAATACCGGCAAATGACAGATGGGATATCATTCTGCGTTTAAAGTGTTAATATCATACGGTTTCGGTTAAGATTCCTGTTAAATAGTTAAACAGTGATGAGTACAAGATATTAGAATTAAAAAATTGCAAAAGAATGCTACAAAACCGAAACCCTTTGAAATCATACCACTACAGACCACAAGGAAGGAGAACAATTGGAAGACCGAAGAAACGGTGGAGAGGGCAGTTGTAGCTTTGGAGACGGAACGGATCAAAGGGTCCAATCCTTGATGTTTATGATGATGATTATGAAAAATTGTTTTCTGGAATGTAGTTATGTGGAGTGAAGGTGTGTGTGGCAGATTAGAATCCTGGAATAAATAGAAAATTGTGTGTGTATATATACATATACATATATACATATATACTTACTTACTTACTCCATGGTGCAGAATCCTTCTTGAGAAGCTAACTGGTTTGCAGCTAGTCAAGAAATTCCCCACATTTCACGGAACCCGAAGGTTCATTACCGCACTAAAAAGCGTCCGCCACCTGTCTCTATCCTGGGCCAGCCCAATCCAGTCCATATACCCACATCCCACCTCCCGGAGATCCATCCTAATATTATCCACCCATATATATATAATGCAAGTTAACATATTTATTAACCGAAAAAGAAACTTAAGCAATGGCAAAAAAAACCCACTATGACAGAGACAATAAGGTTAAGTAGATGACATTGGTTTGGACATGAACAGAGAGTGGAAGAAAATAGAAATCCCCAAAAAAGTATTATATATGAATTTGGAAACAACGAGGCTAAGAGGAAGACCAAGAAATAGATGGCAAAATGAAGTGATGGAGGATAGAAGACTAGTTGGTGGAAAAGAGTGAAAGGAAAGGGTGTGTAACAGGAATGGAAGAAGCTACTGAGAACGGCAAAGAATCGTCGCATTCTGCACTTTCCAATGGAATGAATGAATGAATTAAAACTTTATTAGATACTGAACAATTGGAAATACTGAGAGAGGTTTAAACTGTGGTTGAAAAAGGTACGTACCCTATCGGCGAGAGGCCGAAACGTAATAAAATGACATTCATAAAACGGAAGGTCATTTGTTAGTATTTACAGTAAAATGTTTCACAGCTAGTTACGAGTAATGCAGGAAATCTGGAATTCTTCTTATTTTTTCGATCCCAGATTCCGTCTCTCTTGTCCCGTTGTTATTGTTGTTGTCTGAAACCGCAGACAACAAACTTTCTTACAAACATTAGGCATTACATTCAGTTTAGTTACCCCCCTCCCTCCCACGCCCCTCCCATCGTCTCTCTAGCAGCATACAAGAGCGAGCTGCTGACTCAACTAGTGCAATCCTGCGCCCTGTAGAGGAATCAAACCTGTGACTCCTAAACACGATCACATTATGCGCTTAATTGTGAGGCTTTGTTACGGCATGTGCCTGGGTTGCAGCCCAGGGGTGTCAACGAGCACGATTTCAAATACAGGCAGCAATGAATGTAGGTTTAGTGAGTCTGGGCGTTATCAGGGCTAATGCTTACAGGAGAATACGTAGGTGATGAAGAGAGAATAATAGAGGGAAGGACAGGAGAAAGAGGGCGAATGCTGGGGGACTGTAACAGAGAAAATGAGTGAAAGTGGTTTTGTCATTGTGAAAGACATGATTACGGAAATGTTTGTCATTTAGTCTTTCCTTCAATCGTCAATGACTCTGTATAATAGCCGCTGTGCAGTGCAACCGACATATATAAAGTCTACCAGAGCAGTGGCCAGTAAAGCAGAAAGAAATTTTCACAGAAGCGAAATGTGTGACGTTTAGAAAAGACGAGCTCGTGAGTTTCTACAATTCTACGAAATTCACATTTCGGCGATTTCGCAAATATGCGAAAAGCGACTATTAAGCTTCGTCACGTCTTTCTGTCCTTCGGCGAGGAACAACTCGGCCCCCACTGGACGGATTTTCATGAAATTTTAATATGAATATTTCTCGAAATTCTGTCGAGAAAATTTAAGTTGGGCTTAAGGATTTTCATGAAATTTTCATACGAATATTTCTCGATATTCTGTCGAGAAAATTTAAGTTGGACTTAAGGATTTTCATGAAATTTTCTTACGAATATTTCTCCAAATTCTGTCAAGAAAATTTAAGTTGGACTTAAGGATTTTCATGAAATTTTCATATGATTATTTCTCGAAATTCTGTCGAGAAAATTTAAGTTGTACTTAAACATCTGACAAGAATAACGCGTCAATTTCATGAAGATTTAGGCACATCTATGATCATATCTCACTCATTTCTCTTTAGAATGAGACTTTTCTCAAACAAAAGTTGTAGAGAAACTCAAAATGCACAATGTAGGTTCAGTAACTTTTTCCGGAAACCCTGCCATTTATGAGATAATGTGGAAAAAGAGCCAGGCAGACCACAGACGACAATATAATAAAGCGCATGCGCATTGCATGCTAGGTAAATGAGGCTACAAACACACACTGAGTATTTGTAATACTTATTACTTTTCCACAACAACAACGGTTACGCGAACGCTCCTCGGTGTTACTTTATAGGTACATTGTTCCTCTCGCACAGAAAGTCTTTACAGTCCGGATCTCCAAACGGATGAAAATAACGTAGGTTAGACCAGGAGGTTCAGGTATTAATCGATGTCAAAACCCTTAATGTTAGTGCAACTTACAGCTTGGCAAATGGTTACCATGTCCTTGGAGAAACTTGCCTCAGGCTGGAACTTTACCATGCAAATTTATACAGCACGATCTTCGAAACCATTTTAACCAGCGGTAACCAGCGATGAAATAACCAAAATATACCACAATCTAAACGGCTATTTAAGCATTACATATCAGTGACATGTCATTACGAGCCAGACGGTCTGGGGATCAAATCCCGGTGGGGAAGAGACTTTCCGCAAATTTACAGACCTGGCCTTGGGCCCATCCAGTCTCCTGTAAAATGGGTACCAGGTAAGTTTCCCAGGGGTAAAGTGGCCGGGACGTGGTATTGTCTACACAATCCCATCGAGCGCCGAAGCCAAAGAAAAAGTAGAGGTATATTTCTACTTTCTCTCTGGGCATTAATGACCTGCTGTAGGTTGAATTACGTTTCATATCAATGACAAGAACCTTCATGCAGATAAAACCTGGAAGGATTTTTTGACAGGATACAAAAAAATACAGGATTTCGTACTTCAGTGTTAATGTATCTGTTTTGGGTTTAATACAGCTCACGTCAAATTCTTAAACCTTTAAACGCCGAGTTAATTCCCATCTGTCATTTTCTGGTATTATTAGGAGCTCACACTATTCTCCACATTAGCAGGATAAGGGTTAATGTCCCATTCCGAAACTGCTCCGTACTATTCAGCGTCACTGGCTTTCGCGCATATTAGGGCCGGCTTTCGCCCAGATTATTACAAGCCGTCGGGCATAGTAATGCTGATATTCTCCCATATTAATGCTGACACTCGTCCAAGTTAATGTTGACATTCGCCCATGTTAATGCTGACTTTCGCCCATGTTAATGCGGACACTCGCCCATGTTAATGCTGACACCCGCCCATGTTAATGCTGACACTCGCCCATGTTAATGCTGACACTCGCCCATGTTAATGCTGACATTCGCCCATGTTAATGCTGACACCCGCTCATGTAAATGCTGACACTCGCCCAAGTTAATGTTGACATTCGCCCATGTTAATACTGACATTCGCCCATGTTAATGCTGACATTCCCTCATGTTAATGCTGACACTCGCCCAAGTTAATGTTGACATTCGCCCATGTTAATGCTGACACTCGCCCATGTTAATGCTGACACTCGCCCATGTTAATGCTGACACTTGCCCATGTTAATGCTGACACTTATCATGTTTTCGTAGCTGTGTTAGAAGGTTTGAAACACAGCAGTTTTCACAATTTGGGTAAAAATAAATGGACTACACCATTCCTTCGTCGAAAGCAGCAAAACGTTAAGTTCAAAGGACCCGAAACACTGTAACACTAGAAAACCCTATACGATGTCACTTACAATGTAAATACAACGAAATAAGTGTATATATATATATATATATATATATATATGTGTGTGTGTGTGTGTGTGTGTGTGTGGGCCCGGTAGCTCAGTCGGTATAGCGACTGACTACTGGCTGGACGGTCCGGGATAGAATCCCGGTGGGGACGAGAATTTCCGCCCGTCCAGATCGGCCCTGGGGCCCACACAGACTCCTGTAAAATGGGTACCGCGTCTTTCCCGGGTGTAAAGTGAGCGGGGTCGTGCTCCTGACCACTCACCCCCTTCTAGTACCGCGGTCATGGAAGATTAGAGCTATACTTCTACCCACCCTCTGGGCCACACCGGGCCTGTGTCGGGATCACTTTAACTTTTTGTATGTATATATATATATATATTGATATTATCAAAATTTTACTTATTCACCAAATGATGCACTAGTGAGTTGTCTTAAAACATATAAAAATTTACGTTAACATTTACATTGAAACAGCTCCGACATGTTTCGGTGTTACAGTTACACCATCACCAGGGAGTGCATTAATTTGTGCTTACCGAAGTTACGGTTTTTAAAACAAAGGTAAAGGTAAAGTGATTCCGTTACAGGCCCGGTGTGGCCCAGAGGGTGGGTAGAGATATAGCTCTACTCTTCCATGGCCGCGGCACTAGAAGGGAGTGAGTGGTCAGCAGCACACCCCGGCCGCACTTTACCCCGGGAAAGACCCGGTACCCATTGTACAGTAGGCTGGGTGGGCTCCAGAGCCGGTCTGGACGGCTGGAAAATCTCGTCCCAACCGGGATTCGATCCCGGACCGTCCAACCAGTAGTCAGTCGCTATACCAACTGAGCTACCCGTCCCACACAATTGTTAAAATAGTCCATTAAAATACATCGGTGTGTGGTTAATACGGTGCTGATGTTGCTGTATATATTAGGTCCTTATTGGTGTATGTGTGTTGCACTGTTCGGCGGTTGACAACTCACTAGTGCATCTATTAGTGAATAAATAAAATTTTGATAATATCAAGATGCACGGTACGAATGTGAAAAAAAATATATATGTCATTAATTTGTGCACGATTAGCCAAGAACTAAATCACGGGCTTCAGCTACTCCTGTTCCATCACCCGCCTGCTCCAGTGCCTTCCTACATTCATAGCAAAGCCTACAGGCTCCATCTTCCTTTTCCAAATTCGTTTTCGATTTGCGTTTCAATACTTTGTTAACGCCAGAAGGATTATGAGTTGCTGGCGCGAGGAAGATATGCAGTGTTAGTAGGGTGGGGAAGGGGCAGCCAACCGCTGTTCATTCTTTCTGTGACTCACAAATAGTGTCTTAAATGGAACGAGCAAAGTTTAAGCACTTTACTCGCTTGTATTTGGACAATCCTGTGGTGTTGTACTGTTTGACGATGGTAGAACCGAGACGATTATATCTCAAGTTTAGTTCCCACCAACAGCACCAGGGTGTAGGTGTAGACACACACACACACACACACACACACACACACTTCCACTCTGCATTCAAAAGATGAAGTTGGGTCGAGAGACAGAGAAGGAAGTATCCGAAGTTTAACAACGGGCGTTGTAATTTGTGTGCGTTTTGGTGTCCTAAGTCTTCAGTTTGAGGAAGGGGTTACCACCCCCGCCCCCACAACCCCTGGGTACAGACAGACATACACATGTGACGTTGGAAGGAGCAGTGGCTTATGTACAGAATATTGCATGAGCCATCTGCGAAATGTTACTAATCCGAAGGGGACATGACATGACATTCACTCATTTCCATGCTATGATAAAAGCTAAATGTACAGGTAAAGCAGTCCCATTACAGGCCTGGAGTGGCCCAGAGGCTTCCAGGAAGTTAAGGTTCCCAGATTTCATGACAACGGCACAGGATGGTGGTAGGTTGTCAGCCTTAAGCACCGGCCGCTTTTACTCCCAAGAAATGCTCCTGGTACTCATTTCTGTTAGAGGTTGAGTTGAACCCAGGGCCATAGTGCAATCAGAAGGATTTTATGTCAAAGAAAAATCCACTGACACCAGTTGGGATCGAAACAACGACCTTCCGATTTGTAGCACAGCACCTTAACCACTGTACTACTGCGGTCCCCCTCCATGTTATGACATAGACTAAAAATTCTAAAAAGACAGAAGAATATAATGGCTTTTAAAGGAAGAGATACAGCGAGAAGTAAAATTGTAATAAATAAAATTATTATGGAACAAATAAATATTTTCATTTAACGACGTTGTTCCATTCATACGTGTTTAAAAAATTTTACTGATAAGATATCAAATTTCTCCAGAAAACGGGAATTATTAACAGAGTTTTAAAAGCCTCTCAAGTCCAAAAACACAAAACTGAAAACGTACAGTACATTGTTATTACCAACTTTATTATACGGATGTGAATCTTGGACAATTAGAGAATATTATAAATACATGATAGGTAGGTTTTCACCCTTTTTATAGGCCACGAAGGCCCTTAGGGTGAGTCGAAGTATACCTCTACTCTTTTCTAGGCCCTTCGGCACTAGATGGGATGGGGGGGGGGGGCAGTCCCACTCCCCGGCCACGTCTACCCCCTGGAAAGACCCGGTACCCAATGTACAGGAGGCTGGGTGGGCCCCAGGGCCGGTCAGGACGGGCGGAAATTCTCGTCCCCACCGGAATTAGATCCCGGACCTTCCAGCCAGTAGCTCAGTCGCTATACCGACTGAGCTACTAAATACTTACTTACTTATTTACTCCATGGTGCAGAGTCCTTCTTGAGAAGCCAACTGGTTTGCAGCTAGTCAAGAAATTCCCCGCATTTCACGGAACCTGAAGGTTCATTACCGCACTCACAAGCGTCCGCCACCTGTCTCTATCCTGGGCCAGCCCAATCCAGTCCATATACCC
>Ga0131853_10010138_pt1 | contig 17243 bp, 21 predicted proteins | sample TergutLab28metaG_FD_92764 | JGI IMG/M metagenome (GOLD analysis project Ga0131853, IMG submission 92764) | Labiotermes labralis P1 segment gut microbial communities from Petit-Saut dam, French Guiana - Lab288 P1 (version 2) (version 2) | ecosystem: Host-associated > Arthropoda: Insects >... | reverse complement strand
TAAAAACGCTCCGACATGTTTCAGTCCTAGGACCATCATCAGGGAGCTATATTGTCCTTGCTAAAGTTACACTATTAAAAGTCATATTAATTTCACTATTCCAGTTGGTTTTGTGGCAGCATGCAGTGTTGTGTTGTGTTGCCAAGAGTGCCCTGTTATGGATGTGCGTTCTGTGTTTTGTGGCACATCCATAACAGGGCACTCTTGGCAACACAACACAACATGACATGCTGCCACAAAACCAACTGGAATAGTGAAATTAATATGACTTTTAATAGTGTAACATTAGCAAGGACAATATAGCTCCCTGATGATGGTCCTAGGACTGAAACATGTCGGAGAGTTTTTAATGTTTTAATGTGTAAATTTTATAAATTCATATAAGTGCAGTGGTTGGTAAAATAATTGAGTGACTTGACAACATGCACGGTATGACAACGAAAATAAAAAAAAACACAAAAGGCATTTACTCACCACTTGATAAAGCTGTGTGACCTAAAGGTGGGTTTACTAGATCTTACACACATTTGGTAATGCTCAATGGTAAGCTGTTGTCTGATACAGTACTGATTGCTGTATGCTACATGACCATAGATGCATCTCAATGTCTTATGAGCTCTAACAGCAATTGTTTTTGAACAGTATGCCACACAATGTCCACCCATATTCATAATGATAATGAAGATTTCCTTACACATTTCTCTGACACATTTCCCCAGCTTCAAGCACCACAAACAAAAATTCACAGAGTTTCAAAACCGTATCGTTTGTGTTAAAGATATTGTCACAGTATAAAGACCTGGATGGCAGGGGACATTAAAAGAGTGGATACTCTCATTTAAATACCAAATGTAGGCAAGAAGTGAAACATACTACCTCTAACTGACAGTTGTTGGATGCATAAGAATGTGCCACAAAATGCTGAGAACAGTAAAGATGTGTTCCTGTTACCTAAATGTACTTCCATTTTGCACATTTTTTCAGGGGATAATCCATGCTGCTAAAGCACACTACAGATCATGGCTATCATGGCAAATGTTGGCCAATACTTCAGTGGGTCATGGCATAAACATAAATATTCTGGATGATCAGATGTTCATTATGGCTTGGAAAGCATTTGGTACTCTTTTAACTGTGAATAGCTGTGACAAAGCTGTAATTGTGCTGCAAGAGAAATGCAAAAGTGAAATTGAAACTGAAAGTGAATTGGCATCAATATTTTGAAAAGCTGGTAACATTTGTGCCAGAAAATATACATCATGTTGAGGTGGTATTGAATGATGTTTTTGTTGTGGATACGTATGACATTTTTGATGAAGATTTCAGAGGGGACAATAATGTCAGGAAACTTGATAGAGAGACATGGGTCATCTGGCCACATGACACTGGATGATGTGGAAGTTAAAAATGACAGCAATGATGAAGGTGTTATTACTGATATAAAAGTATCCAACATGGCACAAAGTTTTTGGCAATTTGTAATGACCAAGAAATAAATTCTGGATTCTGTATTTGAGGGCAGTAAAACTCGCCAAGAATTTCTTTGAGAAATCACTACTAAAACCGGCAGCATTGAAAAAAGTTGTGGATTCTTTACTAAGTACACAACGTTAGTTTGTCTCTTCCTTTTCTTTAACATGTATATAACCATCATTCTGATAATTGTGAAGTTGCATTGTAATTAAATTTTATTAAATGAATACAATTTTGTCAAATGGATTATTTTGTTAAAACAAGATTTCACAGTAGTTGCCCCCTCAGCTTTATACATGACTATTTATTTCACTTATGTATCATTTTTAAGTAATTCTGCACAGGTACTGGATATTAATAAACTGGATCTGAGAGGAACACACCTTTGAATCTTTCCTTCAATGATGTAGAAGACTCATCTGGAGTCTCAAGCCAATCAGTTTCTATTAAGGACACTTTGAATCCTTCTGGGCATTTCGGTGGTGGGCACATTGGGGCTGAAATATCAATACACCATGTCAAAAATACAAACCAAATAAGCGCAGTTAATAATCATGGTACATAATACAACAGGTCATAAGGTTTTTAGACTTCTTTAACGGAAAGATACAGGGGTGCTGATAAGTTGTTAGCCCAACCAGGAAGGAAACAAGCTACATTCCCTGCATTTTATGGACCTTGGAGGTTCATTACCACATTCACAAGTGTCCACAACCCGTCCCTACCCTAGCCAAATCAATCCATTCCTCTGCCCATCACACGTATGACAGGCGCAGCTTGTTTACTTCCTGGTCGGGATAAGAACTTATCAGCACCCCGATATTATCCTTTTAATGCCAATTTAAATCCCTCTGCACAATGGCAGCCTGCCAAAATTTTTAACTGGGGATTTTAATTTTTAATGTTTACTCTTACAAAAGAAGGCATATCTCATAAGCTTTTCCTTCAAATTTAAGGAAATAAAATTTTGCAATCTGCTTATGAATTGGCTAATTTTAGAAAAATGTTCACCTATTTTTATAATAAACAGGTCTGTGAATTGCATGCATTATATAAAATGTGATGTAAATAGTTCATTACTCACATAATTCTGGTTGTTGCAGGTCTGTGACACCTTGGATCACTGTTTTATCATGACACACAGTATTCATGGGGGTGATTTACAAATTTAATCTGTTGTGATATTCCACGAAACAAGGCACTATGCACAGGCCCATGTCACATTTGGCACACTTACGCACTATGCCCTTTCTCTGGCCATGAGATGAACACAGATGGCAGTGGAGTTTGGTGGATGATTTTGCTGGTCAGTGTTGGTTATGGCGGCTCTTGAGTCACACAACATTTTTTGCAGCCACACTTGGTCTTCCAACCAATCTGGGAGTGGGAAAATCTTGGCGTTTTCTAGCTTCTTCAATCAAATTCCTCACCACAAGGAGACCGAATTCTTGGTGGGTATATTTTGCACCACATGAATATAACGGAATCCAACTGTTGAGTACTATTAGATCCAGAAGATGGACAAACAATTTCATGGTCCATTTGAAGATATGTTGACTCATTGACTAGCTGCTGGCCATGCGAACAGAATTGTTGACATAACCCAAGTGCAGGTTGTAACATTCCACAATGTGAGGTTTCATGGGGCCGTTGCTCTCATCACAAAAATTTCCTGGTATTGGGTCCATGTTAGTCAACATGTCAACTACTTGTCTGTCCTTCCAAACTAATGTGGTCAAACCTCCCCTGGTCTGCACCCTTACATCACCCCTTTTCAATTTCAGTTGTTTTGGTCCACAGTCAAGAGGCATGTCTTTTCTGTTGGGCTGAACCATGCCACATGAACTTATTTTATGTCTGCCCAAGTCATAAAAAAGTCTTGCGATGATAAGAAATTGTCCATAAATATTTTGTGTCCTAAGCCTTCAACTCTGCAAGCCAAATGTCTAACAGTTGCGTGTGTTGCAGTCATGTTGTCAGTGGCGGATTGTGAGTCTCCACCCATGTACACTAATGTCATACGTATAACCTGATTCATCACAGAGTGTGTAAATTTGGATTCTGAAATGTTTTCTTTTCTTTGGGATGTACTGCCTGAAAATAACCCTGCCCTTGAATTTTACAATTACCTTGTCCACTTCCAAATGCTCCGAGGGGTTATAGAATTTAGCAGAAGCCTCATTCAGCATGCCAAAGACAGTCCTTAGTTTCAATAGTCAGTAATATTCTTTGCCTTCATCAGGTCTCTCTGTAATGTCTGCAAAATGCAGAAAATGCAGTATGTGTAAAAATCTGTCTCGTGTCATGGTCTCGCCACAAAACAGAGTGTGTGCCTATCTAAGTTTTGACCAGTAGTCATGTAATGTGTCTTTTAATTTGTGTCCAATCTGCAATGCTAAGGCAATGAAAGTCACCATGTCTGGCAATGTAATGTGAGGCAGTCAGCGGCTAGGTCTGTCTTGTCTGTCTAAGTTTTGCTGGTAGTATACATTTGTCTGTTGCACCAGCAGTTGAAAAATTTCTGTGAAAAACAACATCAACACAGACAGTGTAAGCTGTCTTTGTTAATGTGTGAAGCCTCACTATTTTTCATAGCTTTTTCTGCAATGACAGAAAGGATGAATATTTGTGTTCCTTCACTGAGGCGGTTCCCAGGTTGGTATTCTGCCACTTGTTGCAGCCTGTGGTTCAACTTCTGCTGAGGCTTGTTGTTGTTGTTCCTCTTCTTCTTCCTGAAAATCATCTTCAACATCACTAGCCTCAGCAATGGATTCCAAGTTGGTGTCAAAAACCAGAATTTCGCTGATGGCTTCCTCCTTGAGTTTGATTTTCTTGGTGGCCATTTCTGAATGCCTACAATTGTCAGCCTTATTTAGACTCTTCTCTATGACTGGGCACAGTTGCAGAAACCTAATGCCATGAAGATACGAGCTTCTTCTACAGCGACAGCAAAACAGATCTAAAGGTACAATGTGACTACTGTATAAAATTCCAGCTCTTCAAGGGTGCCCAAGAAGTTTTTAGTATATTAATGCCTGTGTGTTGCATGTTACTGCCCCACAACCCCTACAGAGTATCCCAGCACTAGTCTGTGGGCCCTCCTGTAGTTGTAAACAATGATGTTTGTTGATATCTCCAATTTTTGAGCATTAGTTTTGTCTGAACTATATGGGTACAGTATGCCACCGAATACTTTTCTGGTTAAAAATTAGTGTTCGTTTCATCAACACACACTGAACTCCAGTGTAAGCAAGAAACAAAAATAGTCTGAACCATATTAGTCAGCTGGGGTAAATGCACAGTTGCTGTTTGTTGACATATAAATCAGGGTATTTGGAGGGGTTTAGGAGGTGGAGGAGGTCCATTCTGGCTCCACAAAGAAATTGTGACCTTCAAGGGTACTGCAGCTTAACAAAACTCAAGACGTATCCGATAGGCGTGACAAAAATTCCTTCAAACTTTGATGCAGTGTCCGTGACTACTTTATAGGTCGTTTGGCAGCAAGAGGTTATACAACACAGGGGACAGCAAACCAAGATGTGGCTAATTAGCTACATCTTGGTTAAGTGATTATAATCATGCAACACTTTTGTCTTCAACTATGACATAACTCATAACAAATCACATCACTGTAGAATTTTAATTTAGTTCAGAAAAAGCCATGTGTTATTCCCAAATGGATACCCATTTCAAAACTGCTTAAATGACAGTGATAAGATAAGAATGCTGCTTTCAGTATTTTATAACAATAGCCAAGTAAACTCACGTGGGGTTACTGCAGGAGTTATTTGTGTTGTGAACTGTGTTGTAGCAGCAGATGGGACAGATGGTGTAGTGCATTCCCTCTCATCATCAGGACAGTCTTCCAAACCATCACACCAAGATGTAGCATTGATACAAATGTTGCTTGTTGGACAGAGAACTGTACCAGGTGGACAGGGCTTACAAATACAGCCACATGAAGGAGTCAGCACTCTCTGCAGATGCTACAGCAAAGAGAAATTAGGTTCATTTGCAACTTTCTTTTTCCAGTTTAGTTCAAAGATTTACCAACAGGAAGAAGAATTTAATGTTCATATCCAAAGCTGAAATAAAATAACAACTTCAAATTACATTTTTTATCTGTCAGCATCAACTAAGTAACTGCAGCCCCTGATGACATGTTTCAGCAAATAAGGTACCATCATCAGACCACCGTGTTAACACACACAAAAAAGGAGGCATGTACATCATTATTTGAAGTTCCTTTAACATTTTAAAGAATTATATCCACCCACATGTTACAATACTGTAGGTGTATAAAACACCTGTTGACCAAAGCAATTACATATTCATTATCAAAATTTAAATATTAAATTACTTAACTATGGTCTTGTTCTTGATTCAAGTAAAATACATATTGTGTTTTTACTCACTCATTACATGTCTTACTATACCACTGTGCTTTTCTTCAATACTCTTTATTCAAAATTCAGTGCAACCCTGTTGAGAACTTTTTGAAAAATTAATCAAATTTGGTTTATTAAGTAAGAAGACTTCTTAAAGCCACAATTGTTTAATTGTCTTATTATTTCAGAATTCTATACTGAAACTGACATTAAATACACTAGAGTATTATTCCATATAAATTTCGCATTAAGTAAACAACTGTCACCATCAAATCACATATTAAACCCCCCTTCTTCAGTGATTCTGACAGATTCTTGATCACAGGAAAACACACTTTTTGTGGGAAGAACTGATGGACAAAAAATGCACTGCTTGCTGGAACCATTCTGTAACTACTATTTCTCATATTTTGCCATTTTTATTTCTTCCTGGTTTTGCTGTCCACTTACAGAGTGTTTGAATATTACATCTTAATTTGATAGAACCATGTTTACATGACAACATAAAAGTGCCATTCTTTTAGAGAGTTTTGTGACAGGAACATTGGTTTAGCATCCACCTTACCTATACTGTCCAGCTTTTTCTGAATTCAGAGCAGCTTAAAATTTGTGCCAGTTTTGCCGGGCATAATAAATGATACGCATATATCTAAACCTACTATATTTGCAGATGACACTAGTATAATTATTACCCATCCTAAAATTTCAGCTTTTAAGGAGGAAATAAATACAGTAATTGAGAAAATAAGCAATTGGTTCCAAACAAATTTACTAGTATTAAACTTCAATAAAACATATTATATGCATTTCTCTACAAAATCAAAGTTTCTCATAGAGATACAACCCAGTTATAAAGGTAACCCTATTACGAATATGTTAAGTACAAGATTTTTGGGTCTTACCTTGGATAGTACACTATCTTGGAACTTACATATTGAACAGTTAAGTTCTAAACTAAACTCAGCGTGTTATGTAATTAGGATTTTGAAAACCATTATTTCTACAAAAAACTTAAGAACAGTCTACTTTGCTTATGTACATTCAATTATAACGTACGGTATTGTTTTTTGGGGAAGCTCGCCCTACAGTAGTAACATTTTCAAATTGCAAAAGAGAGTAATAAGAATTATCATGAAGGTACACAATAGAGTGTCATGTCGCGAGTTGTTCAAAAAGTTAAATATCCTCCCGCTGCACTCGCAGTTCATATTGTCAATACTATTGTTTGTAGTTAAAAATATACATGAATTTACAATAAACTCTGATGTTCACTCAATTAGAACCCGACATAGGTCAGACCTACATCCTCCTTTAACAAGACTGATGAAATACAAAAAAGGAGTTTATTACTCAGGAATAAAAATTTTCAATTACCTTCCTCAAAATATTAAAAATTTATCTTGGAATGTGAAAAAATTTAAGCTAACTCTCAAAAGGTTTCTTTTAGTGGGTTCATTTTATACACTTGAAGAATATTTTGACTGGACCTCTAGGAGTGATCTTGGTTGTTATGTTTGAATGATCTTGGTAATTATGTCTACATAACTATAGACTCTTTTAATCATGTAATGTATCAGTTTTGTATATACTTTGTATAGTAGTTGTTATATCTGTGTTGACTGTTTCTTATTCCTAGAATAATGACAAATTCTATATCCACATTTGTGGATCATTTGAATTATAATTGATAATAAATAAATAAATAATAACATAGTAACCATGGTGATCATTTGTTAAATAAGTGAACATAAAATGCATTAAATATTGCACACAGAATACTTCAAAGTACAGGAAAGAAAATAGTTGCACCAGTAATGGGCAACCCACAGATTGATGGACATACCTGTTGCCCACAAGAGTATTTGAACACACTGAATTTATGCTCCCCCACCAAAAGGAAGGACAACCAATTAGTGATTTAGTGACTACCATATGCACAGTTGAACTTGGTAAACAATACTGCAACTGTAATGGGATTCATACATATTTCATGGGTAAACATCATACAATGAAGACGAAGACTTTATAGTGGTAGGAGTGAAATACAGAGTGGTAAACATCATCATCCCCCCCTGTCTTTCAGATTTACATATGGACTACTACTTGATATAATTACCGCAAGTTCATTTTTAAAGAAATGAATTCTGTGTGCTTCTTAAAAAATATCAGTAACAAAGGAATAGGCCAACTTCTGACATTATTCAATATACTAATAGTAATTTAAGTTCTAACAAATTATAAATTCTTGATATATTAATTTTTACTAATAACTAATTAATTAATAGTAGATTAGACACTTAACTTTTAATATAAAATAAACTGTCACTAAAAATAATACTTTATAGTTGATTCCACTAATATAAAAATCCTATAGAGGGGCTCACATTATCACAGGGATCCACTATAAGCCATGCATAGTAGCCTTAACAGGCTTCACTAACAAATAAGATATACACATTGCCAGCAAGTCACATTAGACATATCATGTGAAATGAAAATTGCCTTGGAGAGAAGCCTTCAGATATTGAGAGCAACATTTCATCAGTGTATGTTTGAAACAATTGAATGAGTGGAAAACTGGGGAATTAATTTAATATTTTAATGTGAAAAAAGCATTCAAGGGGTGGAAATTCATGAAGGTTGTTTTAGGATGGAAACACTTTTAAATGGGAAATGTATGAAAAGGGCAAAGTATATGTTAATCCAATGGGAAAATTTGGTTCAAAATTATTCTAACATCTAAGGAAGAAAAACATCTTGAGCAGTGTCGTCATCAATGAGTTCCACTGCATTATCCAATTTTACATATGCACTACAGAATACCTGTAATTCACTGAATTACCAAATTTTATTATACCTGCTCACAGTGAGGACATATTTTTTCTTTGCAGCTTGGAATGCCTCCAATCTTACAGACACACTCTTTGCAATCCTGCGAGTCATACAACATTCCCACTGAATAAGCAATATATCCCACATAGCACGGACATTCTGTTCGATTTACACAGGCCTCTCCATTCCAAAATTTACTATGTGGACACTGGCATAGTTCTGCAGTTACAGATTCTTCATTATGCCACCCAGGGCAAGAGTTGCATTCTGAAGGGGCTGGAGTGGAAGAAAGCACTTCTGCAACAGGTGGAGTTGCTGTAAAAAAATTAGCCTTTTATTAAATTTAAACTAACTCCATTCAAATTAATTGCACTGCTAGTCACCTATCATTTGGATTTTCCTGGCTACCAACAAATGACAGCAGCTCTCAGACACGTAAAAACTCTCACAGCTATGAGAGTTAGAGCTGGTGATCAGGAGCTGCCCGTTACATGAATTAGGCAACCATATTTGAAATCTGATATCTGAGTGGAAAGAGTTAAGAATTCTGTCATTGCAAAATGTAACTGTAACACACTTAAAGAAAATGAAACCTACAAAGTTCAACATAACATAACCTACTGATGATTCATACGTGATAGAAGTGAATATGTTAAAGGATTTGAATAAGCAAATGAACTGGATCTTAGGGAAGACCTATTATGACCACTTCTTAGGCAGTAAAACTCATTTAGGATAATTCCAATTAAGAAATTTTCCCACCAAAGATGTCAGGATAATGTGGTACGAGTATGTTCCTCTATGATGAACATACACATTGCCCTTTTAATGTCATCATGCAGAAAATTTTTCCACCCATTTAACTCATTTTCCATATAAAAATCTTGAACAGTTCCCCCAGATTTCCATTCAAACCACCTGTTCCTAACATACAATGTCAAAATGATGCTGTCAGTGTGTATAGGTTAATCTCCAAGGTTGTTCCAAACATGTAATTCACACTGCATGAAGCAACTTTATGGAATGTGGCTTTAATGGAGTGCATTGTGATTGCAGCTGCTTTGTACTGTATTTCAATAACAAGTATTTTGTGTATGTGTGCAAGTGTTCATTCAGCAGAGCGATTAATTATTGAACAAATGACAAACATGTCTACTACTGCTCATCGAAAATCGGTGTTCTCCTAGCAACACGCTAAGAAATTTGTCTGTAACATCTGTTTCTGGACTTGTAAAACATAAGAATCTCTGGATTCAATCCCATAAGGCATGGATAAAATTACATGTAGGTGCAACATGGTTTCTAACCTGAAATTGTTATGGTTGTTTCATGTCAGTGCTAATCGTAAACTGAATGCTTCAATTAACTGAGTATAAAGCTGCATTAACTCTGTCATTAGTTTTTTGTCACTAATTTTATAAAACATGTCCTTTAGTATGACCATATCAAATAGGGACGTAAAATGCACACCACTCCCAATAATAAAAAAATGGAACATAATACAAAGGTGATGGCATTCCAGATGTCCCTCAAATGAGAACTGCTGAAGAACTAGGCATTCCTCGTGGCAACTCTTAACACAATCATGTCAAACAGAAACAAAATATTTAAAGAGCCACTAACAGAACAGCTGGGCACAGAAAAATGAAAACACTGAAATGTGAAATGGTAGAAGCAATTCTTATGAACCGGTTCTGACAAAAATGGGTGCTGACCTTAAAAATTGATAGACCTATTCTTAAAAGCAAAAGGCAGAAGAATTTGCAATAATATTGAATATTGAATTCAGACTATCCAATAGATGGACAGATAGGATTAAAAATGTTCTGGTCTTGTTAAAAGAAAGCTAAAGTGAGATACACAGCATTAATCCAGAAGAAGCAGAAGACTGGAAAGAAATATTTCTTCACAAATCTCATGGCAAAGTATTCACCCAAGGACATGAGTAATGCTGATGAATGTGGATTGTTCTATGACATGCTGCCAGACAAATCATACATATTCAAAGCAGCAAGCTGCAAAGACATAAAGGTGAATATAAAAAAGGCACATCATTCTTGTGTGTATGAATTGGGATGGAACAAGTGAGTTCTCACTCCTTGTCACAGAACTATCAAAACAACCACATTATTTAAAAAATATGAAGTGTCTGCCATCCACCTACAGTAGTAATAAGGCAGCCTGGATGACGTGTGAGATCTTCCATGAACTTCAGCTTTCTCTTGATAGGATAAAGGCATCAAAGAAAAGCAAAATACTCCTATTTGTCAACCACTGTCCTGCTCACCCAACAGATGTAGGGAACTTTAAAAACATGCAAGTGGTTTAACATTCCTGTAAACATGACATCAGTTCTGCAACCTATGCATCAGGGTATCATCAAGGCCTTGAAACAGAAGTTTCATAGAAGCTTTGTTCTGAGATGGCTGCAAGAGACTTAATTTCACTGAAGACAGTTACAAAATGTCTTTGTTCGATGCAGTGTATATGCGTGCAATGGCCTGGAGCTCAGTTCATAAATAAAGAATTACCTACTGTCTTAGGAAGGCTGGATTCATCATAAATGCAGTACCTGCAGAACAACAGGAGGATAGTTATAATGAAGTAAGCTGTGATGCATCATATAGTTTCCAAAAGAATCTAAATATAAGGCCCATTTTCGAAGAGTCTGTGATAGCAGATGACACCTCTCATCATGTGGAGTGCTAGATTTAGACCAGCTGTGTGGCAAGGTCAATCATAATCCAGATGAACTTGAAATGGGTGGTTAAGTGGCTTATGACTGTCAGTATATTCCCACATGTTATGAGGTCATGGAATACTTGGAAAAGTATGACCATTTTCTACATAGCAACATACACGTCCCAGAGAAAGTAGAGAAAATCATATTGAATACAAAGATGTATACTGTAACTGTTGTTGTTGAAAAATGCAAAAGAAAAACTACACTTGATAAATATTTCAGGAAAGCATAAAATTTAAATAAAATATGAACTTGTGAGTAAAAAATTAACAGTATAATTCACAGTGGGGGGGGGGGAATTATAATGAAGATTGTTTACAAAATGGGTGAACGGTCAGATATAGGTGAAAATGTGTTAAGATTTTCATTTATCCTTAAAACTGCTCCATATTACACTAATTCAGCATTCACATGCAATAAGTTCTAAAATATTAAAAAAAAAACTGTTTAGTCCTTCTCTGTTGAGATATTCTCCAGTTTAATAAATCCAATTTTTTTTAGTTTTTCCAAAAAATGTCTTATGACAGTTCCACTCTATTGTAACATAACTACTATAGACAGCTACAATTATGTAACTTGTTTATCAAAACATTTATTCTTTCCTTCCTCCCCCATTGTACATCACCCAACTGCCATAAACCATTCATATGTCTTGTGACAAAGTGTGAGGAATACAAGTCTAACAGAAAATATACATCATCAATAAGTAGGCATTGTTTATCATCCAATACAACCACTACAATCTATATTGTTTTCACACTATATCTAGCATGTTTAAATTTGTGTATATTTCTAGTCTGACTGGCCTCTGGAACTTTTATATTCACTGACCTACCACTGTATTGTTGAATACACAGGCATTCTTCACTAATTCAACCAATATGTTTGTTACTGCCTTCACACCATGGCGGACTATAACAAATACAACGGTCGCATCAGGTGGTGAACAGTGCATATTTATCCAAAAACACAAAGGTATGTCAGTGAATATAAAATTTTCGCTGGCCAGTCAGGCTAAAAGTATACATAGGCTTAAACATGTCACACATAATGCACAACCTGAAACAAATATAGAGGTTGTTTTAACAGTAAATAGTGCCCATTTATTCAACAATATAATGGTACATCACTGAATAAGCAAGTTTCACAGACTAGTCAGTCTAGGAATACATGCAGGTTTAAACACATCAGGCATAATGCAAAAAACAATGACAAACAGATGGTTGTACTAGATAGTGTGCAATGACTATTTATGTAACAATACACGAGTTCCACAGACTAGCCATGTTAGGAAAACACATAAGTTTAAACATGTCAGGCATAGTGTATACAACTACAAGCAATAGAGCGCTAAAACTAGACTATTCAAAAGTACAAGGGTGTGAATAAAATTCAGTCTTAATGCACTTACTGGAATGGCAAAAATGATAAAAAGCCTCTTTAAAAACTTACGGTAAGGTTCGTAGCATCCCAAAACGTCTGCTCTTAGTGCTATGTTTTTGTGCCACTTTCTGGGAAAAAGCCTCAAGTAACGTGTACGCAAGATCCTGTCCAATAAATTTTGGTGTGGTGTGACACTGTCAAAGTTTGCCAGGAACACCTGCAAGAGGATTACCAAACACAGTTATGATATAATCAGTGATAAACAGTTCGATGCTCTGACCATGATGACAGTTTATACTCATACATTGCTTAAACAATACCCAAATCATTAAAATGAAGTACTATCAAACAAATGTACCCCAAATGCTTTTACAAACTTAGCAATGCCTGTGTCATGCATAATTTAATTGCAAAATTTTACTATTAATTTAACTTAAATTTTATACATAATAACTTTTATAAACACATTAAAAGAGGATATTGTTAATTCTGATTAGTTCAGATAGTTTTAAATTCACACTTGCATCTGTTATGGATGGAGCTCTTCATGTCACACAAGACTATGCTGTGCAATGAAATTGGATCTAGTCTTCAAAAAGTGTTGTGACATCAGCTCCATATTTACCAAAAAAGTTCAAAGAATAATAGATATAATGAAGCTAATTTATGTCTGCAGAGTACTAAGACATATTCTTTAGAAGAAAGAAATGATTGATATTAAACGTACGGTAACATGTAGCAGCCAGCAGCTTTAACACAGTTTAGTATAGAACAGTTAGCTCTAAATAACATAATGCAACAGTACATATGCAACCAAACATCAATGCTAGGCACCACATTTGTGTAATACTAAATCACATGCAGTCACTCATATAGCAAAATTACCTTTTCTGAATGTGAAGCTGAATCAAGGACAGGATTCCAAACTTTACCATCAAGACTGTGCTGCACAGTGTAGGATTCAACCCAACTGTTTATATTTTTATTTCCCTGAGTAACAATGCCAGTTAAGTTCCGTGGTTCCAAAAAGTCAAACTGTCAAAAAACAACAACAAAAATCTATACTCAGAAGCATGCATAAATCTGAACATGTTAGTCCTGGTCCAGTAGAATTTTATCTGTGGAAGACACACAGGTACTCCACCAGTTCATGACAGTTGTGTTCCCAAGAGTGGTTGCATAACACAAACTCATGCAACTTGAAACTTCTATTGCTTCTTTGGTGACAGTGTTTTTAATTGTCATTGAAGAGTATATCATTCAGTTACCTCTAATACCTTTCATTTCACTTATATGGCAAAAATAATTTCACAATTTTTTAATCTTCAAATTAAACAATCTAAATTAAAAGGTAACACAAAACTACACCAAAGCAAAATATGTGCGAACTTACACTGAGACATCTTGCTGTGCAGCAGATTGAGATATACAATAACTCAGTCTTTTTCACAGTCAGCACAACCAAACATAATTTACTGTCATTATTTTACTATGTGTTCTGGCTAGTAGCTGGTCATCTTCAGGTGCTACATTACCATATGTGAAAGACATGTTACATGCAATGTTGAACTCCTGTCAAGTAGGGGATCCATAATTATTACACCAAATTTGTGTGGAATTTTGAATACTTCCTAAAATGGGACAATAGACCTTACTCAAAACTGTACTGAAATATTTCATATATTAAAATTTGCAGCATTTTATTATCTATACGTAGACATATCTTTCACTTCTAATAGGTGAGAGTATACTGGATTTTGCAGTTGTCTTAATATTGTCATTTTTTTGTTGCCCACTACTGTTCTCTTCAAAGTATTTCTTACATACAGCACCACTCTTCTTCAGATTGTATGATGATGATGATGATGATGATGATGGTAAAAGAAATTGAGAAGACAGATCGAAAAATGAGAAAGCTTCTAACTGTTGAAGGAAACCACCACCCGAAGGCAGACATTAATAGACCCTACTTCAAAAGACCAAATGGTGGACATGGATTAGTGAAACTGGAGTCCACATATAACACTACTATTGCTGGTCTCAGTGAGTACAATAAGCAAGGAAAAGATAGGCTTACCAGATAAGTGAAAGAATATGATGCCAGGAAAACCAAATACTCTCTATAAAAAGAAGCTAATTTAATAAATCAACAATATATGACATAAGAAACTGCTGCCCAAAATATCAATTACCAACATAAGTCCAGCAATGAAAATGACAGGATAAATGAACTAAAGAGCAAACCAGTGCATGGACAATTCCACCAGGACCTTCAAAGATCAACTGTAACTAAAGAAAAATCCCTGGCATGGTTATGTAGCTCAGGCCTAAAGGAGAAATGGAGAGTTTGATAATAGCAGCCCAAGATCAAGCACCAAATATGCGTTATCATCAGAAGAATATCATGAAGCAACCAACTGATAACAAACATAGAATGTGCTACAATGCAGAAGAACACATAAAACGTACTGTTATGGGATGCACAAACCTTGCACCACCTGAATACTCTAATATATACAATAAGGTTACATACACCAGACAATACACAAACATATGCGGTTACAGGTTACTAACAGGTGCTATGAACATATACCAGAAAGGGTCATAAATATCAAAGGTACTACTATTATGTGGGATGAACCTGTTGTCACAATTGAACAGTACTTACAAACCAACCTGATACAGTACTGCATGATAAAAAAGAGAAGACTTGCTTACTGATCGATATTGCCATACCACATGATTCAAACATTAACACAAAAGAAACTGAAAAACTAAGCAAGTACAAAGACCTCGAGATTCAGGTCAGCAGGATGAGGAAAGTGAGGACAAAAATTGTGCCAGTTATAACTGGGGCATTAGGAACAAGTAAGATGGGATTAGATCAGAACTTTCAGTTGCTCCCAGGTCACCCATCGGCTATAGAGCTACAGAAGATCACACTAATGAGCACTGTACACATCATTAGTGAAGTGCTGGGGTAAATCGCTTTGATCACCTGTTTAGATCTGGACATAACCAGAAGACCGTCACCTAACAACTAATAGGCGAGAATAAACTTAAACTAGTAGTAGTGGTAATTTAGATGTTGCTGTATTATGTGTGGAGCAGTGCATTGCTCCACACCTAACTTTAATGTACAAGAGATTTAAATCCCAAAGTAGCTGCTGATGGCCAGGGTATTCTTCACTATAAATGTTCGTTTTTGCACTTGCTGATATTATCCACTGTATTTGATAAAAACGTGAAATAAAAAGCACAGATTTAAGAATGAATCCATCTACCTGTTCCGCAAGTTTGAAGAATATTCACCTGTTTTTCAAATTTAGTTGAAGGTCAGTTTCTATTTTATTTATTTTTTAGTCTCAGTTTAATTTTATAGACTTATTATTCACAGCTTGTTCCCATCGGGAGTGGAGACCCTGTACAATAAAATTTGGAGCTAGCTGTACATGTCATCATATATCCTCAAACTTTGATTAGGTTTCAAACTCAAAATGATGTTTGTGTATCATGGTAGAGCTGGCTTATTTGGGTGTTGTGGCCAATGAGTTCTTATGCAATCAGTGGGAGAGGAAAGGAGTGCATACAGCCATTTGTTTCTATGTTTAGTGCACTATGAGACCAGAGGCAAATGCCCTTCTTTTTCCTGTTAGGATTTCTTTGTGACTTTTTTGAACTGTACGTTCATACTTAAGATCATCTTGAACTGAACATTTCAGTCTGTCCCTCTAGGAGCAATAGCTTGCAACAGGCCAGGCACTGCAGATGCTTGACTCATGATCAGTCAGAAGGTGTTGGGTTTGATATATGCTGAGTTGGGTCAAAGTGTGTTTAGCAGTGTGGCTACAAAAAGAAACCTAACAGACCGAGACATCACGGAACTGACACAAGAATTGGACTCAGGCACACATTCATCAGAAGACGAAAACACTTCTGCTCAGAGTGACAGTTGCACTGACAGTGACACAGGTGACAGTACTAACACAAACTTCACACAGTGGACTGACAGTACAAACTGTCAACCTACTGTACCTGTAGTCCACAAGTTTACAGGAGGTGCCACCACATCAATAGAGACTTCCCCACTTAGCGTTTTCATGCTCTTCTTTTTTGAAATTATACAACTGTTGATGAAGAGACACATACATGGTGTGGCAATAAAGAAACCGGATTGCTTTTATTACTCATTTCCGGCCACGTCGATGACGAAGAGGAGGGTAGGGCATTGACCTGTGGACTTCCCTCTACCGTCACACAAAGATTCATTCACGCGCGTCGGTTAGTCTGGCCGTGACCATTGTTAGAAGCGGATTGTGTGTCTGAGCTCCGTCGGAATAATGCTGAGTGCTAATGTAGAACAACGTGTTAACATCAAATTCCTCACAAAACTTGGAAAATCTGCCACAGAAACTTACAATTTG